>Ga0209323_10000255_pt1 | contig 33474 bp, 28 predicted proteins | sample Rifsed19ft2_FD_184014 | JGI IMG/M metagenome (GOLD analysis project Ga0209323, IMG submission 184014) | Soil microbial communities from Rifle, Colorado, USA - sediment 19ft 2 (version 2) | ecosystem: Environmental > Terrestrial > Deep subsurface > Rock core/Sediment | place: Rifle, Colorado...
CCGAATTGCGGTGCAGGCTCCCCATCAGGCGGAAATCCCATGAGCGATCCCCCGGGATGCCTCCCGCCTGATGGGGAGGATGGCATGATTGACGGGGTGGTCTCTACCCACCTGATAAATTTTGCACCTGGTATGGTGGAGGGGGCTACAGCGAACCTTCCTCGATGGTATCTGGAAGGCGATGATTCGCTTACCCGCTTTCGATGTGATTTAAGGTGTCATAATATCACTATGTCAACCTGTCACTACAAGCCGTCGGATAATTTACCAAACAGGCCTGACTGGTGTGCCGGAACTGCAGGAGAGGAAACGCAGTAGAGAGGGATTTTCGGTTGAAGCAGGCAAGTATGGTGGTTTTTTTATTCCAGGCATTTGTGGCAGGGATGGTTGTGACCGCGTCATCAGCCGGACAATTACTTCCAGGCGAAGGGATGGCGCTCATTCCCGCAGGGGAGTTCCTCATGGGGAGCACGGAGAAAGACGGGTTGGTAGGCCAGTCCGTAGGTGTTGATGAGATCCCGCAACACACAGTCTTTCTTAAGACATTTTATATAGACCGGTATGAGGTGACTAATGGTCAGTATAAGTCCTTTGTTGACGCCACCGGTCATTCAGCACCGTCTGAGGCAAAGGAAGAAGTCCCCATCACGAGTATAAGCTGGAATGATGCAGATGCCTACTGCCGGTGGTCTGGGAAAAGGCTCCCCACAGAGGCGGAATGGGAGAAGGCTGCAAGAGGTATTGATGGTCGTCAGTGGCCCTGGGGAAATGACCTTAGAGAACAGGCCTGTAACACCCGGTATACAGGCTTTGGGAAGATACTGCCCCCTGGAAGCGTTTCCGATGATGTCAGCCCTTTCGGGGTTTATGATATGTGCGGCAATGTGAGTGAATGGACCAGCTCATGGTACCTTCCCTATCCCGGGAGCACCCTGAAAAGAGATTCTTTTGGGGAGATCTACAAGGTTACGCGAGGCGGGTCTTTTGTTATGCCGGCGATGCCATACAGCAGGGCGGCCTACCGGGCCAATACTTTTAAACCTGATTACAGGCATAGGGGGATAGGTTTCCGCTGTGCAAAGGATGATGGCGCACATTAAGATTTGCCGGGCTGTATCTCTTATAATGACTCTGTTATTTGTGGGGTGCAGTCATCCTGTGACTGCAGTGAAACCAGTTTCCACCCCCGGTGACATGGTGCATATACCTGAAGGGTGGTTTCTCATGGGGAGCAGGGAAGATGAAGGCATCCTCGGGATATCGGTGGGGGTAGATGAAATCCCTCAGCACAGGGCATATGTGCAGGGATTTTATATGGACCGCTATGAGGTTACGGTTGGGAAATTCAGAAGTTTTCTGGAGGCCACAGGGAGAAAGGCCCCCAGGATATGGTCGGTTGAGGAATGGGTTAAGATCTATCCTGAACCTGAGGATGATCATCCGATGAACGGCGTCTCCTGGTATGATGCAGATTCTTACTGCCAATGGGTTGGAAAGAGACTTCCGGCAGAAGAGGAGTGGGAAAAGGCTGCAAGAGGAACCGACGGTCGTCAGTGGCCCTGGGGAAATGATTTTAATAGTCCGGAAGGAAAGATAATGGCGAATACGAGCGAGGCCAGGGTGGGCTGGACAATGCCGGTCGGAAGTTATCCTGAGGGTGTGAGCCCTTACGGGATTTACGATATGGCCGGGAGTGTGATGGAGTGGACTTCATCATGGTACCAGCCGTATCCCGGCAATGACATGCAAAGGGAGGCCTTTGGGGAAAAATACAAGGTTATACGCGGCGGGTCGTGGGAGAATCCGTCCGTACCCTTTGCGAGAACTGCCTACAGATATTCGGTTGCCCCGAAGTGGGACCACCCGGCCCATGGATTCCGGTGTGCCATGGACAGCCCATAATGTTATTCCCGATGAAAGGAGACAAAAGATGCTTCCTGTGATCCTTCTTATAGCAACCCTCCTGGTTGGTTGTAGTCATCAATACCACGCGCTTAGAAATTCGCCGCCGGAAAATATGGTCTTCATCCCGGCTGGATGGTTTGAGATGGGGAGTGATGGAACTGAAGGCCGACTCGGCATGGCTATAGGAGTGGATGAAATCCCAAGGCACAGGGCCTATGTAAAAGATTTTTATATAGACCGCTATGAGGTTACGAATGCCCGGTTTTATGAATTCCTTATTAAAACAAACAACGTATACCGTCCCGCTCACTGGTCCGAGAGGGGAACCTTTGAGAAGGGTGAGCATGACCATCCGGTAGTTGATGTGGATTGGATTGATTCAGATGCCTATTGCAGTTGGGTTGGTAAGCGGCTTCCCTTAGAGGTGGAGTGGGAGAAGGCTGCCCGGGGAACGGACGGCAGGCTCTGGACATGGGGGGATGAGTACGCCAAGGGTGCGGCAAATACCCTCGAATCCGGAAGAAACTGGACCGCACCTGTCGGAAGTTATCCTGAAGATGTCAGCCCGTATGGTGTCTATGACATGGCCGGCAATGTGAGGGAGTGGACGGCCGGGTGGTACCAAGCCTATCCCGGGAATACTTTACCGCCTGGGTTTTACAAGGGTTCTTACCGGTCGGTGCGGGGAGGATCGTACGTGACCCCTTTATATCGCTATGCGCGAACCTCCTCCCGCTATGCCATCGAATCCACCCTCGCTACGAGGGGGCTTGACTGGCACACCACCTATGATCAGGGCTTCCGGTGTGCGATGTCCCCATGAAGGGTTACAGACTCTGGATTCCGGTCGTCGTTACCCTTCTTTCTTTTTCCCTAATCGGCGGACTGGTCTACTACAACGCCATCCACAATCCATTTCAATACGATGATGCCCATCACATCACCATGAATCCCAGTATCCGGGATCTATCCGGATTATCTTCTCTTTTTTCCGATCCATCCACATTCAGTAATGAGAGACTGGAGAGAGGTTCCCCGTACAGACCCCTGCTGATGTTGACTTATGCACTGAATTACCGGTTGAGCGGACTGAACCCAGCCGGTTACCATATCGTCAACCTGGTCTTTCATGTTGGTGCGGCATTTCTGGTGTTTCTGATAGTGCAGGCCATTCTGACCCCGGCTTATTTTGCGGCCCTGTCAGCCGGTATCCTCTTCCTCGTCCATCCCTTCAACTCAGAGATTGTGAATTATATTTCAACACGCTCCAGCGTCATGAGCGGTTTCTTCTATCTGTCAGCGTTTTATTGCTGGGTGAGGTTCAGGGGGGAGAAGTCCGCCTCACCTCTTACTTCGATCTTCTATCTTGCATCCCTCCTTGCCTTTGCAGCAGGGATGCTGAGCAAGGAGTCAGCGGTCACCCTTCCCGCAGTATTGTGGCTGTATGACCTTTACTTCTTCCGGGGACGCGACTCTGCATTCCGCTCATTGCTTGACTGGCGCACCTGCATCCCCTACATTCCATTTGTCCTCATCGTGGTCATCCCCTATCTCTACATCTGGGGATTTGCCTTCAGCGGGGTACCCTCCTCATTCAAAAGAGGCCCGGGAACCCAGTTTTTTACGGAACTGCCTGCCCTTGTTAAATATCTACAGATGTTTATTATCCCTGCTCCATTGACCATAGTCCACGATATGGAGGTCTACCGGACTTTCCTCGCTATTCCTGTCCTCTTCTCCGCGGTTGTGCTGGCGGTCTATACTGCTGCAGCGCTGTTCCTTGCAAGGTCATCCTCACACCCGTGGAGGGTTGTTTCATTCTTTATGTTCTGGTTTTATATTGTACTATTGCCGACTACCGTAGTCCCTCTGAACCTGATATTCCAGGAGCACAGGGGGTATCTGGCGGTAATAACTATGACCGTCTTTGCAGGGGTTGTCCTGGAGAGGTGGAAGAGTTCCGTGTCCCAAACCACTGCGGTGCTCCTGCTGATTGCTCTTTGCACAGCGTATTCTGCAGTGACCGTTACACGAAATGCGGAATGGAAGGATGAACTGACCCTCTGGACAGATGCCGTTAAAAAATCCCCCGGTTCTTCAATCGCATATACAGGGCTGGGAATTGTATATAAAAACAGGGAGATGTATGATCAGGCCATTGAGACATTGAACAGGGGCCTTGCGATTCATGATGGACAGGAGCAGGTGACAGCGCGCCATAATCTTGCCCAGATATATACTGTTCAGGGGAAACTGGACCTCGCGGTCATGGAACTGGAAGGCATACTGAAAAACAGTAGTGGTAATCCGCAAATCTATAACGATCTCGGGATTATCTATTATAACCAGAACCGGCCGGGGCTTGCAGAAGATATTTTTCTAAGAGCGATCAAACTGCGGAGTAACGACTATTTACCCTACTTTAACCTGGGTGTGCTCTACACAAAGCAGGGGAGGGTGGAGGAAGCGATACATGCCTATGAGAAGGCCGTTGCCCTGAACCCCTGGAATACGGAAATCAGATTCCGTCTTGGTATCCTTCTGGAACAGACAGGGGAAAAGGAGAGGGCAGTGAAATATTTCCGTGAGGTCGTGCAGATGGAGAAGGGAAAGAATACATTGCTGGCACGGGAGGCACAGGAGCATCTTCAAAGGACAGGACGATAAGCCTGCATTGCTTTAAATGGGAGAGGTAGTGAATTGGTAAAATACCGTTTAGTCATTCCAGTAATTCTCATTATACTTTCAGCCCTTTTGACGTATTCGAATACCTTCACATCCCCATTCCACTTTGATGACATCTCCCAGATTGTTGAATATCAAAGGATAAGAGACCTCTCTAAATTCTTGGATTTCGAGGGAGTACGGTACATCGGGGAACTCTCTTTTGCCCTCAATTACCATTTTGGCGGGCTGAATGTATTCGGCTATCACCTGGTCAATATCGTCATTCATATCATAAACGGTATCCTTGTATGGTTGCTGGTTACTCTGACATTCAAGTCTCCGAAGATGGGGGGGGTGTCCGGCAGCCCGCATCCCGTGGGTCTTATTGCCCTTGCCGCCGCCCTGCTTTTTGTCGTACACCCCATTCAGACCCAGGCGGTGACCTATATTGTCCAGAGGTATACATCCCTGGCAACGCTGTTTTATCTCTTATCTATTGTACTTTTTGTGAAGTGGAGGCTTCAGTCGCTTGAGTCCGGCGCCAGATTCAGGTGGCTTTTTTATTTCTTTTCGATCCTTTCTGCTGTCCTTGCCATGAAGACAAAGGAGATCAGCATTACCCTCCCTTTTGTTATTATCCTTATCGAGTTTTTCTTTTTTGGCGGCAGGTGGAGGAGGGCATTTTTTCTACTTCCGTACCTCTTAACCCTCGCTATCATTCCTTTAGTCTTTATAAATCTTGATACTGATAAGCCCATTGGGGATATTGTAGGGGAGGTGAGGGAGGCGTCCCAGGAGACGGAGAGTATTTCACGCGGTGATTATCTGCTGACGCAGTTCAGGGTGATTGTGACCTATATCAGGCTATTATTCCTTCCTGTAAAGCAGAATCTTGATTATGACTACCCGGTATACCACTCCTTCTTTACACCGGTTGTCTTTTTATCTTTTCTCTTCCTCCTTGCTGTCTTTGGCCTTGCAGTCTTTCTTTTTATCCGTTCACGCAAGGGTGGGAACGGTTATCTCCTGTTGAGTTCCTTCGGGATATTCTGGTTTTTTATCACCCTGTCTGTGGAATCAAGCATCATCCCCATCAGGGATGTGATCTTTGAGCACCGGCTCTACCTGCCGTTTGTCGGGGCAGCGTTGTCCTTTTGTTCGACGATGATTTATGGGATTGATTACTGGAGAAGATTGTCAGGCAGGCGGATATCTTTACAGGTTGCTGCTCTTATACTGTTGGTGGTTACTGTGCTTCCACTTTCAGCGGCTGCTTATCAGAGGAACCGGGTCTGGAAGGATGAGATAACGCTCTGGAGGGATGTGGCGGGTAAGAGCCCGTTTAAGGCAAGGACGCACATAAATCTTGCGTTTGTCTCCTATAATCAGGGACTGACAGAGGAGGCTGTTAAGGAGTACAGAACGGCCTTAAGGCTCAAGCCCGGGATTGCAAGTGTCCATAACAACCTGGCGCTTGTTTACTATAATCAGGGCCGGATAGACGAGGCGATAGAGGAATACAAAGTTGCCATAAGGCTTAAACCTGAGATTGCGCTTGCTCACTTAAACCTTGGACTTGCCTATTCAAATAAGGGGTATGCAGATGAGGCGATTGAGGAATTCACAACTGCCTTAAGCCTGAATCCCAGGCTTACCGCTGCTCATTTCAACCTTGGACTTGCCTATCTGAGGCAGGGGCGACCCGATAAGGCCGAAGAAGAATTCAAGACGACCATCAGACTGAAGCCTGATTCTCCAGAGGTATATAATAACATCGGGATCATCTATGCCAGGCAGGGACAGATAGACGATGCGATATTGGCGTTCAGGACTGCCTTAAGGCTGAAACCTGATTTTACAGAAGCGGAAAACAATCTAATGCGTATTTATAGGCACAAGAAGATTGTGAAATAATGATACAGGAGTTGGTAATTTATTGCCATCATTTCATAACTACTGAATTTATAAGCATAAATCCTTATTTTGAGACTTCTGTTCAGATTTTATGTTCAATAAGAAAACATACAGGATAGATTAAGCGTCAAGATCGAGTAAAAAACTGTACTTCATGAATTTTAATTTCCGTGATACTATACAATAACTTATTGATTAATTGACGAAATATGTCATGTTCTTTCAGATGGCATTAATATTGCTATGTTCATATATAAAACATACTCTAATACTACGATGCATCAAAACAGTAAAGAAAATCATTTAAATTCCATACATGCCCTCCAGATCCTTGATGAAATAGCAAAGGGGAATTCTATTACCCAGAGGGCCCTCAGCAAAAAACTTGGCATCGGCCTTGGAATGGTCAACAGTTACCTGAACCGTTTGGCCAGGCAGGGCTACATCCAGATCGTCCAGGCGGAGAGAAAGCGTCTTCACTACCTCCTGACCCCTACTGGAATTGCCGAAAAAAGCGTACTTGCCTATCGCTACCTTAAAAAGTCTTATCAGGTTTTCACCGAGGCCAGGGAGAGGGTTGGAGACCTTCTCAAGGCTTTGGAAAGCGAGGGTGTGGAGTCCATAGTCTTCTATAAGACGACGGTCGTTACTGAGATTGCATTGATGGCGCTTCAGAATAGTTCCCTGGATCTTGTGGCTATTGTGGATGACGTCGGGACTGGAAGAAAATTCCTTGGCTACAGGGTTCTGCCGGTTGATGTCCTCCGGCAGATCGCGTTTGACCGGCTGATTATAACTGCTGAGGATTCGGTTGAGAAGGTGGCGGAACATTTACGGCAATATGGTGTGGAAGAGAAAAGGATCTGTTTTCTGCAGTAAGAAGTAGAAAGGGAGCAGGGTTTTAGAAAGGTCTCATATCTGTCGGATTCGTCATTGACGGGAAATAACCCGTAATGGCGGCAGCCCGTCCGAAGACTATACAGGACAACCACATGACTGTTTTTAAAAAACAATATGCGGAATTCTACGATACCCTCTATCAGGATAAAGATTATGAGAGAGAGTGCGATTTTATTGAGGCGGCATTTAAAAAAAACGGGCGCCGGGTAAAGACTATCCTTGATATGGGTTGCGGCACAGGCGGCCATGCCCTTATCCTTAGCCGCCGGGGGTATCAGGTTGTCGGAGTGGACCGGTCGCGAGAGATGATCGGGATAGCCACGAGAAAGGCAAAGGAAGAGGCAAAGGGAAAGAAAAAGAAGCCCTCTGTTGAATTTGTTCAGGGGGATATTGCCGGTATCAATCTGCACCGGAAATTTGATGCTGTTATTTCCATGTTTGCCGTGATGAGCTATCAGACGAGAAATGCCTCCATTGCAGGTGCGTGCAGTGTAGCAGCAAGCCATTTGGCCTCCGGAGGGCTTTTTATATTTGATTGCTGGCATGGTTCTGCGGTCATGACAGAGAAACCCGGGATGAGGATAAAAGAAATAGTCACGGATGAGGGTAAAGGCGGTGGAGAAGGAGGAGAGAAGAGGATCATCCGGTTTTCGGAACCTCTGCTTGACACCCTGTCTCATACCGTAGAGACCAGATTCAAGGTCTTGAGAATCGAAGGTAACCGGTTGATGAGTGAAACCTTCGAATCTCACCTTACGCGTTATCTCTTTCCCCAGGAGATAAGATACTACCTGGAAGTGGCTGGATTCAGGGATATGGAGTTTTGTCCATTTCTTGAATTGGATAAACCTCTGACAGAACATGATTGGAACATGACAGTCATAGCAAGGAAATAATCATGCCTGTTTATTGGATAAGAGAAAATAGTGATCATGTTTTGGATGCAGATAAGAAGATATATAAAAAAATATAAAGGGAACATCATTGTTAACAGATTCGTCAGGGTATTCAGTATTGATGGTCTGGTGAGTGCATCCGGTATCCTGTTACTCCCCGTGTATCTGAAGTTGATGACACAGTCGGAGTTCGGACTGTTCAACTATCTACTTACGATTATCACCACCTTTTCTCTCATTCTAAATTATGGGTTATCTGTCGCCCAAAGCAAGCTGTATCATGTTTACAAGGACGATGAAGAACGTGGGGCCTTCCTGTTTACAGTGAATATGATCCAGCTTCTTTTTTTGTCAGGCGTCTTGTTCATCCTTTATTTCCTGAAACTGGATTATCATGTCATTTCCCTCCTGTTCAGGAACAAATTCGATTATGAGAGTTACAGGCACGCTGTTTTCCTTGCCATCATTGTTTCTGTTTATTCATTAATCCTTCTCAATTATTTCCTGACTAGTGAAAAGATCAACCTCGTTCAGAAATACGGTCTTCTTAAATTGATACTTGTCCATGGGGTAGTGATTGTTCTGCTGTACATGATGAAAGTTGACAGTGTTATGATCAGGCTTAAGTACTCCTTCCTGATAGAAGGGCTCGTCATTCTGGTATTCAGCTATCCCTATCTCAAAAGCATGTGCCTCAGGTTCAACCTGATGCAAGCGATAAGGTCTGTAAAGCTGGGGTTTCCCATGATGCTTGCTGCGATTGTGGGGATCATTATCAACTCCGGCGATAAATTTTTTCTTGAACGGTATGGAAACTTTATTGATTTATCCATCTATTACCTGGCATTCTCTCTTTCAGCCGTCATCCCAGTCGTATTTACGACCGTGTATAATATATGGCTCCCCCTTTTTTTCAAGGAAAATGATGCCGCAGTGAATATGATCAAGACAAAGAAGCTGATCGTTTACCTCGTTTGTTTTTTCATCGTGATTTCTCTGGTGACCATACTCGCTGTAAAACTTCTGCTGAATTTCGGCATCATCAGTTCAGAGTACCGTTCAGTGATGATGGTGCTTCCCATCGTATTGCTGACCCAGATACTCAGTTCCATTGTGCCGCTCTACAGCAATTACCTTATTTACTTTGAAAAAACTTATCTCATTCCAACCGTAGGTTTTATGATGGGGGTGATCTGTATTTCACTGAACTTATGGCTGGTGCCCAGGTACGGTATTTATGGTGCCGCGGCATCTTCCCTTCTGACTCATTTAGTCTATCTGATTACCGAGTATACGATCGTGGTGACCTATATAAGAAAATATCAGGGTCTGGTCCATGCAAGATAATCGTAATAAAATAAAAAGAATGATAAAATTGCTGACCCCTCCCCTGATCCCTTTGTTCGTACGTTCAATTTATTATGGGCGTCCTTTTTCAGGAAATTATGCCACATGGGAAGAGGCAAAAAAGAATTCTACAGGTTATGACTCAGATAATATCATGAAAAAGGTCAGAGATGCGGTCTTAAAGGTTAAAAATGGTCTGGCTGTTCATGAAACAGATTCCATGCTTTTTGACAAAATTAAATATTCCTGGCCATTATTGGCGGCGCTTATGTGGTGTGCCTCACAGAATGACAATAAACTCAATCTCATTGATTTTGGCGGGTCACTGGGGACCACATATTTTCAGAACAGGAAGTTTTTGAAGGACATTAAAGAACTCCGCTGGAATATTGTGGAACAGAAGAGCTTCGTTGAGTGCGGGAAAAAATATCTGGAAGATGAGCAACTGAAATTCTATGATGACATTGATTCATGCTGTGCAGAGCAATCTCCCGATATGGTCGTCTTTTCAGGCGTACTGCAGTATCTTGAAGAGCCTTACAGGGTGATTGAAGAAATATTTAAATATCAATTTGAATATATTCTGATAGACCGGACTCTTTTTTTCACTGACAGTACCCCTGACAGAATTACTGTTCAGAATGTGCCGCCAGCCCATTATGAGGCGAGTTTCCCGGCCTGGTTTTTTAATATGGATAAGTTTCTGAAATATTTCGACAGCAAATATGAGATGATCGAAGACTTTGATTCAAATGACGGGATAATTAATCTCGAGGGAAAAGAGACGATACACAAGGGTTTTATCTTCAGATTAAGAGGAAGGGATAATCATTGAATTTTCCTGGTAAGGAGGCAATATGTTAACGTGTCGGATGTGTCAGAGTAAGAATCTTTATAGATTTCTTGATCTGGGATTTACACCACCCGCGGATCAGTTCAGGAGAAAAGATCAAATGAAGGAACCCGAGATTCACTATCCCCTGGAGGTCTTTATGTGCGATGACTGCGGACTGGCACAGTTAGGCCATGTCGTTTCTCCTGAGGTGCTTTACCGGATGGACTACCCTTATGAGTCGTCTACAACGAAAACAGGGCGTGAGCACTGGAATACCTTTGCCCAACGCGTGGTAAAACGATTGAATCTGGAGAAAAATGATCTGGTTGTGGATATTGGCAGCAATGTGGGTGTACTGCTTGGGGCATTCAAGTCTCAGGGGATGCGCATCCAGGGTGTAGACCCTGCGGCAAACATTGTTATGCTGGCCCATGAAAGGGGTATTGATACCATTTGTGATTTCTTCAACCGCGAAACAGCGGAGAAAATTCTTAGGGAAAAAGGCGCGGCATCGGTAATAACGGGCACAAATGTATTTGCGCACATTGATGATCTTTATTTATTGATGAAAAATATTCTGATGCTCTTAAAAGAAAACGGGGTCTTTATTTTTGAAGCCCCTTATTTTGTGAATCTGATTAAGATGATTGAATACGATACCATCTATCACGAGCATTTATCGTATTTTTCAGTCAAGCCCCTGTTGAGATTTTTCGCGCTGTTCGATATGGAGGTCTTTGATATTGAGCTTGTTGATATCCATGGGGGTTCTTTCAGGGTCTATGTCGGCCGGAAATCACAGCGGCCGGTTTCCCCTGTTATTACTCAATTATTAAACGAAGAGGAGGCCATGCAGCTCTATTCCCATAAGACGATGGATCATTTTGCTGATGCAGTCAGAAAGAATAAAATGGATCTGACCTGGCTTCTCCACTCTTTGAAACATGAAGGGAAAAGAGTTGTGGGGGTCAGTGCGCCGGCGAAGGGGATGACATTATTGAATTACTGTAAAATCGGTACTGAATTACTGGATGTGGTTACCGAGAAATCTGCATTGAAAATAGGAAGGTTTACGCCCGGGATGCATATACCGGTTGTGTCAGACTCCTACCTGCTGGAAGAACGGCCCGATTATGCCATGCTTCTCGCATGGAACTTTGCTGATGAAATAATGAAAAATCTCCATGAGTATCGGGAGGGGGGAGGTAAATTCATTATTCCTATCCCTATCCCAGGAATTATTGATTGAAAAATATATAGAGGAGGATTTCCATGGAAAAAATCAGTTTACCGGTTTCGTTTCATGATGAACGGGGCAAAATCACAGACCTGCTCGAAGGCGAAGTGATCCATGCTGTTACGGTAATCACCTTTCAGAAAGGCGCTGTTCGTGCTAATCATTATCACAAGGCAACATTCCAATGGAACTATATCATGTCCGGCAAAGTAAAATTAATAACCCAAATGCCGGGTGAGGATAAAATAGAGACTGTCCTGGTAAAAGGCGATTTCGCCCTGACCGTTCCCAATGAACGTCATGCCCTGGTAGGACTGGAAGATTCGGAGTTGCTGGTACTTACAAAAGGACCCAGAGGGGGTAAGGAGTATGAAAGCGATACATTCAGGATTGAGGACCCGCTGGCATGATTAAAAAAGACAAATATATCCCGGTGTCGCAGCCGCTATTGGGAGAAACTGAAATAGGTTATGTCAATGATGCATTATCTAAAGGGGCAATTTCAGGTTTTTTCGGGGAATATATCTCAAGATTCGAGAGGGCATTTGCAAGCTATTCGGACTGTGAGTATGGTGTTGCAACAACAAGCGGGACTACAGCGCTTCATCTGGCATTGATTGCCCTTTCTCTTAAGAAGGGGGATGAGGTTCTTGTCTCCACTTTAACAAACATGGCTACATTCTTTGCAGTACTTTACGAAGGCGCCACCCCGATACCCATTGATATCGAGGAGGATACATGGAACCTCGATCCGTCCCTGCTTGAATCCAGAATTACACCCCGTACCAGGGCTATTATCGTTGTTCATCTCTTTGGTCATCCTGTAGATATGGATCCCGTAGTAGAGATTGCTCAAAAATATAATTTATCTGTCATAGAGGATTGCGCCGAGGCGCATGGGGCAACATACAAAGGGAAAAAGGTTGGCAGCCTCGGTACAGTCGGATGCTTCAGTTTTTATGCTAACAAAATTATTACAACCGGAGAAGGGGGAATGATCACGACCAATGACCCCTCTATCCATGAAAGGGCCCGGATGCTAAGGGGGCTGGCGTTCGGGGAGAGCAATAAGTTTATGCATCAGGATATCGGCTATAATTATCGAATGACCAATTTACAGGCTGCAATGGGCTGTGCCCAGCTTGAAAAAATAGAAACTATCATCATGGGAAAGAGGAGAGTCGCTTCTTTCTATACGGATAAGCTAAAGGATCTGCCCTCCCTGCTGCAGCTTCCTGTTGAAAAATCTTATGCCCGTAATGTTTACTGGATGTATCATGTTGTCTTAAAAGGTAAAGCTGCCGGGAAGCGGTCTGTGATTATGAAAAAGCTTCTTGATAAAGGGATAGAGACGCGGGAAGGATTTATTCCCTATAATATGCAGGATATTTTTATCCGGAAAGGCTGGACACATCCCGAAGATTGTCCGAAGGCAAATGCCGTATCTGAAAACAGTTTTTATCTTCCAAGTACCCCTGACCTGACCGAGGAAGATCTGGATTATATCGTTGAAAATCTCAGGACAGCGTTGATAACAGGATGAAGAAAATCGGCCTTTTTCTTGAATACGAGCCGAGCGGCGGCGGGACATTTCAATACAATCAGGTCATGATTGACGCCTTGGCTGCTCTGCCGTCCGACAGGTTTTCAGTGGTGGTCGGGTACACCTCGGATTTGTGGCAGGACTATCTGGAAGATTACAAACTGAAGACCATCTTTATACCGCGAGGCTTCTGGGGCCGGGCCTTTGGCCTGGTCTGGACCCTCCTTGGCCTGCCGATGGGACTATGGCGCAGGCTCTGCCCGCTCTTCCATCCCATGGCCAGGGCGCTCCTTCGGGAGGAGTGCGACCTCTGGATCTTTCCCTCTCAGGATGTACGAGGATTCCAGATCCCTGTTCCGGCCCTTGTCAGCATCCAGGACCTGATGCACCGGTACGAAAGACGTTTCCCGGAATCCGCTTCCTGGTGGGAATACCTGAATCGTGAGCGCACTTATTCAAACATCTGCCGGTGGGCAAGGGGAATCCTCGTTGAATCCGAACTCGGACGTCAGCAGGTGATCGAATCTTATGGTGCACCCACAGGGGATATTTACGTTCTTCCCCTGATAGCGCCAAAGTACATACGCAAAGGTCATAATCCACCGGATTTTGATTCTCGTTACAGGCTGCCCGGTAAATTCATCTTCTATCCTGCGCGATTCTGGGCGCATAAAAATCACCGCAATTTGATCAAGGCCATGGGGTTATTAAAAAATAGTATTCCCGACCTGAAACTGGTTCTGGCCGGAACGAAGTCGAATGCTTACGATTCGTACGATGAGGTCATAAAGCTTATTCATAGCCTCGGTCTTGATGAAGGTGTCCTTTTTCTCGGATACGTTCCGGACGAGTACATGCCTGAGATATACCATCGTGCCAGGGCGCTGGTCATGCCGACCTACTACGGACCGACCAACATCCCTCCGATGGAGGCTTTTGTCGTCGGATGCCCGGTGGCCATATCAGGTATCTATGGGATGCCGGAGCAGGTCGGTGATGCGGCATTGCTTTTCAATCCCGATTCTGTGGAGGAGATCGCGGATTGTATCCTGAAACTCTGGACCGATGACCGGCTGTGCGCCGGACTTGCTGAGAGAGGGAAAAAGAGGGCGGCCGCTTGGGGAGAAAAAGAGTTTAATGAACGGCTGAGGGAGATTGTTACTCAACTCACGGATGGCATTGAAGAACAACACCATAAATGAAAGGGGCCGGTTTCCTTTCGTGTGCATCGTTATCCTTAACTGGAACGGGTGGAGTGATACACTTGAATGCGTTAAGTCATGCCGTGGACTGACCTGGCCGAATTTCCGGATTGTGCTGGTTGACAACGGTTCTACAAACGGATCTGAAGAACACCTTCGCCGGCAACTCCCGGATCTGGAGATCCTCCAGAGCGGTTCAAACCTCGGTTTTGCCGGGGGATGCAACGTGGGGATCTGTTACGCGCTCAACAGCGGTGCGGATCTCGTGTGGCTCCTGAACAACGATACCGTGACAGACCCTGAGGCGCTGACCAGGCTGGTTGAAGCCATGGAGGGAGATACAACAGTCGGCATTGCAGGTTCCAAGATTTACTACCATGACGATCCCAGTCGTATCTGGTTTGCCGGCGGAATATGGGAGAAAGGCCGGTTGCGGCTGCGACATCGTGGTGCGCACCAGTTGGACAAAGGTCAGTTTGACACGATTTGTGAGATGGGATCGGTTTCAGGATGCAGTCTCTTGATTAGCGCTGCTGCCATCCGGGATATTGGTCTTATGGACGAGAGTTATTTCCTCTACTGGGAGGATGTTGAGTGGTGTGCCAGGGCCACGGAGCATCATTACAGGGTACTCTTCGTACCGGAATCGCACGTATGGCACAAGATTTCTGCCTCAGCCGGGCAAAGATCCTTTTCCCAGTACTATTACTGGACCCGGAACGGCTTTGCTTTCCTCCGCCGGCACGATCCCCGCTCTATTGTTGTCTTAGCCACGTATGGACTGTTATTCGGATTCAAGTGTCTGGCCGCAGGGAATTCTCAGCCGCTACAGGGAATGGTGCATGGTTTCATTGATTTCGTGCGGAGGGAGAAGGGGGCGCGTATTGAATGCTGAAAAAGGGGACAGGAGCCTTTTCCTTCCCCTTCTAAGGCTAAGGGGGAAAAGGCTCCTGTCCCCTTTTTCCGAAGGAGGTATCGGTTTTGCGGATAGGAATTAACGCACTCTATCTGCTCCCATGCAAAGTGGGAGGGAGTGAAGTCTACATCAGGAATCTTGTCAAACGGCTTGTGAGCGAGGACAAGGAGAATGAATATTTTATCTTTATCAACCGGGAAAGTCAGGGGATATTTGAACAGATTGCGCCGGGAATAAATATTATAAAATGCCGGATACGTGCGACCAGCCGTCCCGCTCGTATACTGTGGGAGCAATTTGTATTGCCGTTCCAGATAATGCGTTATGGTATCGACATCCTCCTCTCCGCCGGCATGACGGCCCCCTTTTTCTGTCCGGCAACCTCCGTTCTTGTGATCTATGACCTTCAGCACATCAATCAGCCTGATAATTTTTCGAAACCTTATCTGGTGTTCCTGAGGGCTTTTATCTACCTCAGTGCCAAATCGGCTGATGGGATCATTACCATTTCTCAAAAGGTCAGGCAGGATATCGTGAAGTGTTATAAAATCCTGCCTCAAAAAATTGCCGTCACGTATCTTGCGATAGACCACAATGTCTTCCGTCCCAGCGATAAAAGGGATATAGAGCGGATCAGAGAAAAGTATCATCTACCTGAACGTTTCATGCTGTACTCTGCCTCTTCCCTGCCGCATAAAAACCATGAGAGGCTCCTTCTGGCGCATAAGAAAATCAAGGAAAGATTTAAGGATATGAAGTTGGTTCTGATTGGGGCAAGGGACAAGGGGTATGATGTGATCGCAGAAAAGATCAATAAATTGGGACTACAGGATGATGTCGTCTTCCTCGGATGGCTCCCTTTTGAGGATATACACTTGCTCTATTGTGCTTCGAGTGTTTTTGTGTTTCCTTCTCTGCATGAAGGGTTTGGAATTCCCGTTCTGGAGGCGATGGGTTGCGGGGTGCCGGTCGTCTGCTCAGGTATTGAGCCCTTAAAAGAGATTGCGGGAAACGGGGCACTTTTTGTGGACCCCTATAATCCTGAGAGTATTGCCGAAGGGGTATTATCTGTGCTTGAGGACGACCGCCGGCGCATCGGATTGATTGAAGAGGGTTTTAAAAGGGCGAAGGAATTCAGTTGGGAAAATACGGCATTGAGCACAGGTTCTTTTTTGAGGGTAACGGCGGGTTGGAAATCAAAATTAGAAAGGGCAACGAAATTAAACGTGGCCATTGTGGTTGCCTATTATGCCCCCTCATGGGCATATGGCGGCCCGCCGAGGATCGTGTATGAGTTTTCGAGAAAACTGGTCCAGAGGGGGCATTCTGTCACAGTATTTACAACAGATGCCTTTGAGAAGGATAAAAGGATTGACACACCCTTCAGTATGATTGAGGGGATAAGTGTCCATTATTTGAAGAATTACAGCAATTCTCTGGCATGGAACCAGAAGATATTCTGGCCGAGAGGACAGAAAAAGGCATTGGAGGATAGAATAGGGCAATTTGATATAGGTTTTATCTGTGACTTAAGAACCATGCAAATCGCGGCTGCCTATAAAGTGTTCCGGAGATATAGAGTCCCCTATTTTGTTTCTGCCTATGGGAGTCTCCCCCGCGGGGTAAAGATCAAGAAGTTTTTGAAATATATCTATGACAGGTTATGGGGTTACAATATACTGAAAAATGCGGTGAAGGTGTTCGCTCAGACGGATAATGAAAAAAAAGAGTACATGAAGCTTGGGGTTAAGAAGGAAAATATTGAATGGGTCCCTCTCGGGATCGAATACAGTGATTTTGATAATGTTCAGATAAAAAAAGGGGCCTTTCGGGAAAAATATGCCATACCACCGGATGACAAGATTATTCTTTTCCTGGGCCGGATCCATATCCTGAAATTTACACCGGTTTTTATCCAGGCCTTTAAGAACCTGTCTGACAGGCATCCTGACCTGAAATTAGTCATTGTGGGAAGAGACGACGGCTATCTCGACGCGGCAAAAAGGAAATTGGAAGATAAAGAAGACAGGTATATATTTGTGGGTCCCCTTTATGATAAGGATAAGGTGTCTGCCTATATGGATTCTGACGTCTTCTGTCTTGCCCCTTCTCATTATGAGGAGACATCCACTGCGGCCCTCGAAGCCCTCGCATGCGGAACACCGGTTGTGATCACTGAACAATGTGATATCCCGGGACTCAACGAATCAGGGGCAGGGGTCACAGTCAAGTATGAGGTCAGAGAATTAGAGACAGCCCTGGAGAAGGTGCTTTATCATCATTCTCTCGGAGGAGATGTTTCTGAAAAGGCGAAAAATTTAATAAAACAGAACTATGACTGGGGAAAGATCATCAATCGAATAGAGGATATATTCTATGGGGCAACAAATGGATCTGAACGTCTATAACGGCAGGAAGGTTTTGATTACCGGCGGGTTGGGGTTTATCGGGAGTAACCTTGCCATTAGTCTGGTACAACTGGGGGCACAGGTGACGGTTCTCGATGTCCTGTGGCCTGACCACGGGGGGAACCCGTTCAATGTGGAACCGGTCCGGAAAGATCTGATTGTCAACATCTGTGATATCCGTGATAAATACGCGGTACGTACCCTTGTTAAGGGTAAAGATTATATTTTCCACCTCGCCGGCCAATGCAGTCATGTCCTCGGTCATGTGGATCCCTATCCGGATATAGATATCAATATCAGGGGTACTGCTACTCTGATGGAGTCAATAAAAGAAAACTTCCCTGACGCAGTCATTGTGCACACGAGTACCCGTGGTGTCTATGGCTCAGTAGACAGATTGCCCGTCAAAGAGGATGCGCCAACCAATCCGAAGGGACTTTATGAGATCTCCAATCTGACTGCGGAGAAGATTGTAAATTTTTATGGGGAAATACATCAGTTGAAGACGGTCAACCTGAGACTGTCCAATATATATGGAGAGCGGGCACAGATGAGACATGGTAAATTTGGCGTAGTCAACTGGTTTGTGAGAAAGGCATTAGACGATGAGGCCATACAGGTATTCGGCGATGGAAAGATACTCAGGGATTTTCTGTATGTAGAGGATTGCGTGGATGCAATATTGAAAACAGGGGCTTCGGACAGGGCATTCGGGGGTACATTCAATCTGGGGAATGAAGAGCCCTGTAGTTTTATAGAACTTGTGAAGACAATCATTGATGTTGCCGGCAGCGGCAGGTGGGAATATGCACCCTTTACGAAAGAGCGGGCTGCGCAGGAGCCGGGAGATTTCTATCCGGATATCAGCAGGATTAAGGAGACGAGCGGCTGGCAGCCTGAGACAACGTTGAGAGACGGACTTCTGAAGACCATTGAATATTACAGACAACACAGGGCGATGTACTGGTGAGAGAAAAAGATAAAGAAGGAGGCAATAATCATTGATACCATTCGGTGATTTGACCAGGGAATACCGGGATATTTCAACAGAACTCGATCAGGCTATCCGGGGTGTATGCGAAAAGGGCTGGTTTATCCTTGGAGAGGCGGGGGAGCGTTTCGAGACCGCCTTCGCACAATACATTGGAGGCGATGTTCATGCCGTGGGGGTGGGCTCCGGCACCGAGGCCCTTCACCTTGCCCTGGTAGCAGCGGGTGTAGAATATGGTGATTTTGTGATCACCGTTCCCAATACCGCAGTGCCCACTGTCTCGGCGATTAGTTTTGCAGGGGCAATACCGCTGTTTGTTGACGTAGACCCGGGTAGTTATAACATGGATCCCGCTCAACTCAGAGATGTTGTTGTGAGAGAGCGGAGGCGTTCAGGCAAAAGACTGAAGGCCGTTATCCCAGTGCACCTCTATGGCCAGAGCGCGGATATGGACCCTATCCTTGAGATTGCAAAGGAGTTTGATTTAAAGGTGATTGAAGATGCCTGTCAGGCCCACGGCGCTGAATACAGAGGTCGTAAGGTCGGTTCACTGGGGGATTATGCTGCATTTAGTTTTTACCCGAGCAAGAATCTCGGGGCCTATGGGGATGCAGGCGTTATACTGACCCGGGATCCGGCAGAGGCCGGAAGGTTAAAAATGCTCAGGAACTACGGCCAGGAGAGGCGCTATTATCATAAGATCAAAGGCTTCAACAGCAGGCTGGATGAGTTGCAGGCCGCAATCCTGAGAGTAAAGTTAAAATATCTGAATGACTGGAACAACCGCCGTAGAAAGATTGCGGACTCCTACAGCAACGGGATCAGGAACCCACTTATAGAAAAACCTTCTGTAATGCCCTATGGCAGTCATGTCTTTCACCTCTATGTAATAAGGCACCCGGACAGGGATAAATTACAGGGCTATTTAGAAGAAAAAGGGATTAAGGCCATGATCCATTATCCTGTTCCGGTCCATCTGCAGGAGGCTTATAAAGACCTCGGATATCCGGCAGGGAGTTTTCCGGTTGCAGAGAAACTTGCGAAGGAGATCGTCTCCCTCCCCATGTTTCCCCAATTAACAGATGGAGAGGTATCAGCCATTACAGAAGAGGTTAACCGTTATGAGTAACGCTGAAAACAAAAAGACATTTCATGAAAAGAGTTATGAGACGGAGGAGGGTCAGTTACATCAGGGGAAGTATAATTTCATAGATGCCTTTTTAAATACCCTTTATGATAAATTCAGACGATTTGAACTCCATAGAGAAGATGCCGTGGCCCGGCTTATTCCTCAGGGAGAGAAGTTGTTGGACATGGGTTGTGGCAGTGGGTCATTCATATTCAAGGTAAAGGATAAATTTAAAGAGATTCATGGGGTGGATATCGCATCTAACAGGATCAATGCGGCAGTCCGGATAAAAGAAGAGAATTATAAAAAGGCAAATATCAGTTTTCATGTAGTTGATTTTGATCTGGGTCTGCCATTTGAAGATGGATACTTTGATGTCATAACAGGCATAGCAACATTTGCATATACATATAATCCTTATTTTGCCATACAGGACATTAAGCGGATCTTAAAAAAGGGAGGGATCTTAATCCTGGAGGTCCCAAACATTGCCTGGTTACCAAGGAGGGTCAGCCTTCTTCTGGGTATCTTGCCACGTGTATCGAATGGAGCCGGCTGGGATGGCGGTCATCTGCACAACTTCACAGTTGCTTCGCTCAGAGACTTTCTTGAAGCACAGGGATTTAAGATTATATGCATTACCGGAGCCGGTATCTTCAGTAATTTACGGAACTTCCGGGTATCCCTCCTTTCAGGGGATATGATTATTAAGGCTGAAATGAAGTAAGGTGTCTCAAAATGAACTTAGCCCCTATTGCTCTTTTTGTTTACAGTCGGCCCTGGCATACCAGGCAAACGGTTACTGCCTTGCAAAAAAACGATCTCTCAAAGGAGAGCTCCCTTTTTGTTTTTTCTGATGGACCCAGGTTTGAAAGGGATAGGAAAAATGTTATGGCAGTGAGGGAGTATATTAATCAGATAAAGGGTTTTAAAAGTGTTACTGTTGTTGAAAGAGAAGTGAACTTTGGATTGGCACGATCCATTATCTCCGGGGTTACAGAAATTGTAAACCGCTATGGTAAAATTATTGTATTGGAAGATGATATTATCGTCTCACCCTATTTTTTAAAGTTTATGAATGAGGCGCTGGAGTTTTACCAGGAGGAGCACAAGGTTATCAGTATCCATGGATATATATATCCAATGAAAATCCGGCCTCCGGAGACCTTTTTTATACGGGGCACTGATTGCTGGGGGTGGGCCACCTGGAAGAGAGGATGGGATTTATTTGAGCCGGACGGCCGTAAGCTCTTAAACGAGTTAAAAAGAGGGAGGCTCGAAAAAAAGTTCGACATAAATGGGGCCTATCCTTTTACAAAAATGTTAAAAAATCAGATCAGGCGTAAGAACGACTCCTGGGCGGTGCGGTGGTATGCATCAGCCTTTTTGAATGACAAACTAACACTTTACCCCGGAAGATCATTGGCTCAGAATATTGGTTTTGATAATAGTGGAACACATTGTTATGGGACAAATGTCCTTGATACGGAAATTTCAGGAGAGCCTATTCCTTTAAAGCCGATACCCATTGAAGAAAATGTGGTTGTATTAAAGGGGATAGAGGAATATCTCAGATCAATCAAATTTGCGTTTTTGAAGCAAATTCCGTCCGGATGTTTCATCAAAATAAAACAATATGTTTTGAAAGAGCAGTTTGAACCCCGGTTTCCTGCATTATTTTTAAACCCCTTTTTCTTTGCAAGGAAAGGGTTATTTGAAAATATTTCCTTACTGGCAAAGTATATAAATGGTAAGACCCTCGATGTGGGTTGCGGGCAAAAACCATATGAAAAATTATTTAATTCCACTCAGTATATTGGCCTTGAAATAGATTCACCTGAAAACAGGCGTAACAAGAGGGCAGACTTCTTTTACAACGGTAATACCTTTCCCTTTCAGGATAATGAGTTTGACAGTGTTGTAGCAAATGAGGTCTTTGAGCATGTTTTCAATCCTCTTGATTTCTTAGGAGAGATAAAAAGGGTCTTAAGGCCAGGCGGAATGCTCCTTATGACGGTCCCATTTGTATGGGATGAACATGAGCAGCCCTGTGACTATGCCAGATATACCTCGTTTGGACTGAGGCATCTGCTTGAATCAAACGGATTTGAAGTGATAGAGCATAAAAAGAGCATTCATGATATAAGGGTTATCTTCCAGCTATTTAACGATTATATCTACAAGGTAACAGTAACAAGAAATATTTATATCAATTTATTTCTAGTTCTATTACTAATGTCCCCCGTGAATATCCTGGGCGCCATTTTTGCCAGGGTACTCCCGAAGAATGATGACCTTTATCTTGACAATGTCATCCTGGCAAGAAAAGTTTAAAATGTATTTTAGGATAAATTGACATGTGTGGTATTGCAGGTTTGATAAGTAAGAATACGTTGAAGCCGGCTGATATAGAGACACTGGGGAAAATGAATACGACCCTGTATCATCGCGGCCCGGACAGCATGGGATTCTACCAGAACACAAATATCGTCCTGGCCATGCGGCGCCTGAAGATCATTGACTTAACCGGTGGCGACCAGCCCCTGTACAATGAGGATGGGTCTCTTGTATTGATAGCGAATGGGGAGATATACAATTATATTGAACTTCGTGAAGAGCTGGAAAAAAGAGGACACAGATTTAAGACCCATAGCGATTGTGAGACGATACTTCATTTATACGAGGAATCAGGGGAAGGATGCCTCCGGAGTCTCAGGGGGATGTTTGCCTTTGCGCTCTTTGATAAAAGGAAAGGGAGAGTATTGATTGCAAGGGACCGCCTGAGTGAGAAGCCGCTCTATTACTGTAAGTCCAGTGAAGAGATAGCCTTTTCCTCAGAAATGAAATCCCTTCTGGTCTATCTCCGTAAAAATGATATCAGGATAAATCCTGATGCCCTGAATATGTATTTTCATTACCAGTATGTGCCTGAGCCATTTACCTGTGTTGACGGGATAATGAAACTTCCCGCCGCCCACTATATTACCATTTCGTTAAGGGACTTTTCCTTCCAACTGGTAAAGTACTGGGATTTTGAGGATGTCGAACCGGTATCCGGAGATCCTGCAGTGCTTATAAGGGAAGCCTTTGACGACCTTTCAAGGGTGATCATCCGGGCAGATGTCCCTGTGGGGGTTGCATTATCAGGTGGAATAGATTCAAGCGCTATTGCGGTACTGGGGGCAAAATATTACAGGGAAAAGATGCATGCCTTCAGTATCGGATATCCCGGACGTCCTCAAAATGATGAGAGGGAGATGGCCCGGGAATTATCAAAAAAGTTGGGGATGGCATATCATGAAATAGAGTTGCACACAGAAGCCCTGGCAGATTCCTTTCCTGAGATGATCTACTCTATGGATGACCCTATTGCCGATATTGCGGCATTCGGGTATTACTCGGTCAATAAACTTGCAAGAGAGAATAATGTCCCTGTTATCCTGAGCGGCATAGGCGGGGATGAGCTTTTCTGGGGATATCTGTGGGCATCGGCCTCTGTTGAAAAAAGTCTTAGAAAAAGAAGGGCCATTCCAAATGGCGAAAGAGACGCCCTGATATTGCTTATCAAAAATACATGGACCGATATGAGAAATATTGGAAAAAGACAGCAGATGATTCCTGCCGTATTCTCCCTGTTGAGCAGTATCAGGAACATCAGATTCAGATACAGGACATTATTATCCAGGCCGGATACCTATATTTTCTATGACGAAGACCCGGACTTTGTCTCAGCCTTTGATTATTTGCAGAACCTTTATTCGGATGGATTCAAAAAAATGATTGATGAGGATACATTGTTTTCATTTTTTACAGGAAAAGACTGGGATGAAGTCCAGATTAAAATATGTAAATTCCTGTTTCAGACATGGCTTTATTCCAACTGTGTGGCTTTGGGAGACAGGATGAGCATGGCATCTTCAGTGGAGCTTCGTTTGCCGTTTCTCGACTATCAGTTTGTTGAACTGGTCATGGGGTTAAGGAAGACATACAAAGATGACTATAAGTACGGATATAAAAAATGGTTTATAGATGCGATGAAAGGCGTGCTGCCTGAAGAGATATTAAACAGGAGAAAGAGAGGCTTTACTCCCCCTGTAAAGGAGTGGTATAAGGCCGTGATCGGCAGGTATGGCCGCTTATGCTATGATGGCTACCTGGTGTCAGGCGGTGTGATGAAAAGGGACACGGTAACAGCGTTAATAAACGGGAGTATTTCCAGGGGGGAAGATTTATTTTTTTCCTATAAAATTGTCTTAATGGAATTGTGGTGCAGGATATTTATCCTGGGTGAAAATCCTAATGCCATCAAACTCAATACTATTTAGTGTGATTATTGTGACGTGGAACAGAAAGAATGATTTAGCCGGGGCGATAGATTCCATTGCCAGGCAGAAAGGTGTAGAAAAAGAGATCATCGTGATTGACAACAACTCTTCGGATGGGACGGATCATCTGATTGCGGAATATCAGGGGAAATATCCTTATATCCGATATATCCGGATGAATGAAAATACAGGTGTTATTGCGCCGCGGAATAAGGGGGTTGTTGCTGCAAAAGGCGGGATCGTATTTATTCTGGATGACGATGCGGAACTTAAAGATGAAGAGGCATTCCTGAAGGTGGCTTCAAAGTTTGAGGAAACAGGAGCGGATGTTATCACAGCAAAGATAATCAACTTCTATACCCGGGAGGACGAGGGGTTTATGTTTGCACATAACAGGATCAGTTATCACGACAAATCCTTTTTTGCCTTTGGTTTCAATGGCAGCTCGACATTCTTTAGAAAATATGTTTTCGATAAGATCGGTTATTTTGATGAAACGTTTTTTCGCCAGGCTGAAGAGTTGGATTTCTCCTATAGGATGTCGAAGGCCGGGCTCATGACGTTCTATTGTCCGGATGTCGTTATCTATCACAAAGCGAACCCCCACAGGCAGACCAGTGATCTCATCAACTACTTTTCATTCAGGAATACGCTGATCGGGATCTGGAAGAATTTACCTTTTTTAGAAGCCATGGCGATGAGTATGATTAATGTCATCCTATACATTGGAATTGCTGTCCGGAATCTGAGCTTTTTCTTTCTTCTGCGGTCGCTGTTTGATTTCCTGCTGGCGATTCCCTATACGATGCGCAATCGCCGCCCTCTTAACAGAAAAGAGGCTCAGCGGATGTTTTACCTGATGACACATCCCGTATCTTGTTACGAGGAAGCTGATGGAAAGGCGACACTGTTTGATTATATTTCATATCACCTGAAGTCAAAAAGGGCGGGACGGGGAGTTGATTAATGACAGATAGCAGGAAAGCGCTTATCTTTGGTATATCAGGGCAGGACGGAACCTACCTTGCACAGCTTTTATTAAACAAGGGATACGAGGTCTATGGAACATCCCGGGACGCCCAAATGGCAAGCTTCAATAACCTGGTTCGGCTTGGTATCAGGGACAAGGTAAAGCTGGAATCTATGGCCCTGACGGACTTCCGCAGTGTGCTGCAGACGATTGCAAAGGTAAGACCCGATGAGCTTTATAATCTGGCAGGCCAGAGCTCCGTAGGCCTCTCCTTCCAGCAGCCTGTGGAGACTCTCGAAAGCATCAGCGTGGGGGCTTTGCATCTGCTGGAGGCCATCCGCATTATAGAACTGCCGGTCAGGTTCTATAATGCCTGTTCCAGCGAATGCTTCGGTGATATCGGCGGGACTGCGGCGGATGAAACCACCCCATTCCGCCCCAGGAGCCCCTATGCCGTAGCAAAGGCCGCTGCCTTCTGGGAGGTATCCAATTACCGCGAAGCTTATGGTCTCTTTGCCTCTTCAGGCATCCTGTTTAACCATGAATCCCCCTTGCGGCCTGAGCGCTTTGTGACCCGGAAGATCGTTTCAGCCGCCGCCCGGATTGCATCAGGAAGCAAAGAAAAACTTTGTCTCGGTAACATCTCCATTTGCCGCGACTGGGGTTGGGCTCCGGAGTATGTGGAAGCCATGTGGCTGATGCTGCAGCAGAAGCAGCCTGATGATTTCGTCATCGCGACCGGAGAAAGCCACAGCCTGGAGGAGTTTGCAGCAACGGCCTTTGATTGCGTTGTCCTGAATTGGAAAGACCATGTGGTGACCGACCTGTCACTCATGAGACCCACTGAAACAGCCACAGGGAGAGGAAATCCCGCAAAGGCTCAAAGAGTGCTTCACTGGCAGGCAAAATTCAGGATGCATGATGTGGTGAAGATGATGATGGAGGATGAGTTAAAAAGGAGATGAAAAACGAGATCGTCATAGAGCCCAAAAGAGGCTGGGTGCCTGTGAACTTCCGGGAGATATGGAAGTTCCGTGAACTCTTTTATTTCCTGGCTTGGCGGGATGTCAAGGTAAAATATAAACAGACCGCCCTGGGGGTGATCTGGGCGATCCTGCAACCCTTCCTGACCATGGTGGTGTTTTCCATGCTCTTTGGTCGTTTTGCCGGGATCCCCTCTGATGGGGTTCCTTATCCTATATTTGTCTACATAGGGCTTCTCCCATGGCAATACTTTGCCTCGGTGCTTGGTCAATCAACGAACAGCGTGGTGAGCGGGGGGGAGATGGTCAGCAAGATTTATTTCCCCAGGCTCATTATGCCGGTCAGCACGGCAATCGCTGCCATCCTCGACTTCTGTATCGCCGCTGTTATATTAGGACTGATGATGATCTATTATGATATGAGCGTGAGCGCTACGATAGTTCTTGTTCCTCTGCTCGTTTTGCTGACTATGATGAATGCAGTTGGATTCGGGATGTGGTTCTCTGCACTCAATGTGAGATACAGAGACATTCAATATGCCATCCCCTTCGGGATACAGATCTGGATGTTCGTAACCCCCGTTATCTACCCGACCAGCCTCTTTGGCGAACGTTATGCCTGGCTCCTCGCGTTGAACCCGATGGGCGGGGTCATAGAGGCCTTTCGCCCTGCAGTGCTCGGTCACATGCCGATCCCATGGACCGCGCTCGGTATATCGGCCGCAATCGGTTTACTCATATTTGTGAGTGGAGTATTCTATTTCCGGCGTGTTGAACGATATTTCGCGGATGTGATATGAGCAGTCCCATTATTGAGATCCAAGGCATATCCAAGAGTTATACCATCGGCAAAAAGGAGGCCTATGGGAGCCTGCGCGACGAGATCATGCAGACGATCACCGCCCCATTCAGACGCCGTGCCAAGGGTGCCATAACCGATGCAGATGACACCACGATCTGGGCGCTTAAGGATGTTTCATTTGAGGTACAGGAGGGGGAGGTCATTGGCATCATCGGAAGGAACGGGGCAGGCAAGAGCACCCTCTTAAAGATACTCTCCCGGATCACAGAACCGACATCTGGAAGGATTGTTATGCATGGACGTGTTGCAAGTCTCCTTGAAGTGGGTACAGGCTTTCATCCGGAGCTTACGGGAAGGGAGAATATCTTCCTGAACGGAGCGCTGCTCGGCATGACTAGAGCAGAGATAAAGGCGAAGTTTGACGAGATAGTCGCCTTTTCCGAGATTGAAAAATTTCTCGACACCCCTGTTAAACGTTACTCAAGCGGCATGTATGTCCGCCTTGCCTTTGCCGTGGCGGCCCACCTGGAGCCTGAGATCCTGATCGTTGACGAGGTGCTGGCGGTTGGGGATGTTCGCTTTCAAAGGAAATGTATGGAAAAAATGGGAGATGTCAGCAAAGCGGGGCGAACGGTGTTGTTTGTCTCCCACAGCATGCCGGCCATCACACGCCTCTGCCAGCGCGCATTGTTGCTGAGTGATGGCCGGGTAGTGCAGGATGGCCCTGCCCATAAAGTTGTCAGTGCCTATTTCCGTTCAGGCCTTGGAACCAGTGCAACAAGGGAATGGCCTGATCTTGACAACGCTCCAGGCGATGACGTGGTTCGACTGCGCTCTATTCACTTGCAGGACGAGGATGGTAAATTATGTGAGGTGGTCGATATAACACAATCCTTGGAAATCGAGATTACTTTTGATGTCGTTAAACCTGGAGTTGTACTGGTGCCTGCTTGTCGAGTTTCCAATCAAGATGGAATAATCATCTTCCAGACAAATGACTGGAATCCGAGACCTCGACAGATGGGATATTACAGGGGCACCATCAGGATTCCTGGCAATCTTCTTTCTGAAGGCATGTTTTTTGTTACTGTAGCTATTTCTACACTGAGTCCGGGAGTGACCGTCAAAAGAGTAGTTGAAAAAGACGCAGTGTCATTTCAAGTTAGAGATTGCAGCGAGGAAAGTCCGATGCGATCTATGTGGGCTGGCGATTACCCCGGAGTGGTTAGGCCTAATCTCCCATGGAAATACACCTGGACTGATATAAAACAAACATAGAAGGTTTTTTGTTCAAGGAGGATGTAAGTTATGAAGACAGGAGAAAATTCGGGATCGATTATAAAGCGTATTGTTGGAAAGTTAAGCAGGAATGTCCCGTCACGCTATGTATGGGAAATAGGTGAGGTTGCGCATGAGGAGTTGCCCGCTGCTATTCATAGAACTTATCTTGAACACAGAATGATTAGATCCATTCTTGGCGAGATTGGACAACACTGGAAATACGCCGCAGACATCGGTTGTGGATTTGGCCGAAATATTGCTGTTCTTCAGGAATTCGCTGACAAGGTCGTTGGGTTTGAGCGAGAGCCATCCTTTCGTTCCATTGCCCAATCTTTACATCCTGATGCCATTATCCGGGATTATCCGATATCTCCGCCGAATGAGTCAACGCGTTTTGATTTCGCAATGTGTTTTACATTCCTGCAGCATTTGCATGAACAAGATGCTAAGAATATTTTAAGTGCAGCAAAACAGTATACAAAGGGGAGGTACATATTGCTGGTGGAAGATACCCAGGGTCCGGAGGTTTTGTATAACCCTAAGGAGAGAGGCGATCGCATGTATAAACCTCGTTCTGTTGAGACTTATGAGAGCTGGATGATCCCCTTTAAGCTTATTAAGGTTTGGCCCAGACCCATAGAAGCTACTTTCAATAATCCGGATTGGGCGGGGGCATTTATGCTATTTATTGATCCGTCATAAGTGGCATTTTCTTTGTTATATCTTTTTTATGATCATTTGTCATGAACACAGACGAGAATCCCATTAAAAAGCAGGACATTCATCCCGTGCATGAAGACTATAGGGATGAGTTCTATGCATCCTATCGGACTACCCATGTGGTGCCTCGAAAAGGAGATGCCACTGGAGAGTCGCATGCCGGGAAATTTCCTTATTGGGACAGGTTTCTTGGGCCTCATTTGCCTGCATCGAAAAAGTCTCAAATTATAGATCTTGGTTGTGGAAGTGGTTCCATCGTGGCTTGGCTGCAGCATAGTGGATATATGGATGCCTTTGGTGTAGATTCCAGCATTGAAGAAGTTAATGCGGCATGTGCTTTAGGGTTACCGGTGCGTCACGAGGAGGTAAAGAATTTTATTGCACAATACGAATCTTTCTTCGACTTTGTAATCTTAAGAAATGTACTCGAACATCATCATAAGTCAGAAATTTTGGATCTTCTTAAGACGGTCTATAAGTCCCTGAAAAAGGGGGGGGGCGTTTTTATTCAGGTTCCAAACGCGGAATCTCCTTTCGGCTCACGCATCCGCTACGGAGATTTTACTCACGAAATAGCCTTAACAGCGTCATCAATTACCCAGTTGCTGAGTGTGTGTGGTTATCATGAAATAGTGACTGGACCAGTTGAACCGAGCTTAAGAGGACGTCGCTTGCTATTATGGAAGTTGGTGCAGCGTATTTACAAATGGTTGTTGTATGCTGAAATGGGTCCCAACAAATACATCGTTACTCAAGATCTATACGCTATCGCTTATCGTTAGGTGACCGTGGATGAGATTACATACACTATTTAGAAAGTCAGGTCATGTCATTTCATCCCCCTGGATGCTATGGCTTGCGCATAAACTTTATTGTTCGCATGATAAATGGAACGGTGAAGTAGGCAGTATCCGTCGCATTTTGGTTTCAGGTCAAATGGGAATAGGGAACATGGTTATGTTTACACCTTTTTTGAGGAGTTTACGTGCCGGTTTTCCTCAGGCGCACATCGCTATTGTTTTCACAAAGCGTAATGGTTCAGAGCAAATAATCAAAGGGTCACATCTTGTAAATGAGATAATTGAACTCCATTCGGCTGAGAAGCCAAGCCATGAACGATATCTTTTGGGAATTGAGTTAGGACTTAGGGGATGGGATATGGGAATTGTCCGCTTCCACGGGGCCAAGCCGGAAATTTTAGCTGCGCTTGTCTATGGGGGGGTTCGCTATCGAGTTGGCCACATTTCAAGTGGAGGGTGGACATCGAAGTATGATTACTTGTTTAACGTGCCGGTACTGATGAGCCCAGAAAGTCATGATGTGGACAGATATCTTGCGATTGCTCACACTATAGGTATACCTACCTCAGATCGTAAACAAGTAGTCCATGTAGAGAATTCAGATCGCACCAATGTAATCGCCATCATGGATCGATTGGGCATTCCAAAGAGCAGCGACTTTGTGGCAATACATCCAGGTACCGCGCTGATCCAGCCATGGAAGCGGTGGCCTATCGAGAAATGGAATGCACTTATGCGAATACTTAATAGCATGAGTGTTCCGGTTGTAGTGTTGGGCTCATCGGAGGAACGTCAATTGGTAGCTCAAGTTTGCCAAGCGACCGCAGCAGTAAATGCTGCCGGGGAATTCACGCTGCGAGAAAGTGCCTGTGTTCTTGCTCTGTCTCGTTTACTTGTTTGCACGGATAGTGGGTTAATGCACATTGCTGCGGCTATGGGAACGCCGGTTATAGCAATCTGGGGACCGACTGATATAAACCGTACCGCTCCGATTGGTCAGGGACATAGGATCATAATGTCCGATTCTTGCTTGCAAGGACCATGTCAGCGCATGGATGATTCCCTTGCTGAGGGATGTCATTACGAGACTTGTATGAACGATATACAGCCTCATCACATTATAGCCCAGGTAAGGCAGACACTTAATCGTAATGTGGAAGGGATTGCAACTGATCAAGATTGCCAAATATCCGTATTGCGTGTGCGGAAAGATTTATAGCGAAGATGGAAATAATAAAGTAAACCAATATATATTCTGGTCACTCTAACCTGAACTTTTCAAACTTAGGAGTGTAGTCAATGAATTACTTAAACAATCAAGCTGACCTGAGAGATGTCTTAACTCACCTGAGGAATAAGAATTTTTCTATTTTTTATAATAATTCTGGATTTATTCAAAGAATATTAAATCGTTTATCCTCTGGAATATTGAATTATCAGACAAAGTTGAATTCTTCTGCCAGGAATTACAAGTTAGTGATATCAGAAAGAATAATTGAGACCCCCCTCGTATATAAAAATTTGCGGGACCAGGATAAAGCTATTTTAGATTTCGGAGGTTTTGAAAGTGTCTTACCATTGGAGCTATCGGCGTTGGGTTACAATGTTTCTGTTCTGGATCAGAGGTTGTATCCATTTTCACATCCTAATTTAAATGTCTTGTGTGGGGATCTATTTACAGAGAGCCGAAAGATAGTAGACAAGTTCGATGTTATCGTCTCAATTTCAGTTATCGAGCATTTGGGATTGGGTAGCTATGGTGATCAAGTAGTGCAGGATGCTGATAAAAAGGGTGTGGAAATACTATGGGGTTTATTGAAAAAAGGTGGAAGACTCATGGCAAGTGTGCCTGCTGGCAGACCTGTTATTCAAAGAGGATACCGGGTGTATAATGAAAAAAAGATAAAAGAGACTTTTCCCAACATCCAAAGGATCTATTGGTTTGCCAAAAGCGGAAGAGAAGGCAACTGGAGTGAAGTTCAATCTGAAACAATAGAAAATTTGGTCTATAGTGACCCTTTGGGGCAATCGCCAGTAGAAGGAGTTGCTTTCATTGTCTGCGAGAAGAAAACTGACACACGCTGACCATTATATCCATATTGGATGTTGAAGCAAAAGCCTCAGCTACTACAAAATAAGTGATATGATTCATCAGACAAAGAAAGTGATTTCACAATTTATTTTTGGATCAGGCAAAGCATTCACATGGGATTCTTTGCTCCGAAAAGATAACCTATTATGGAATCAATCCAGGAGTTCAGGAGAGGGCGGCCCGCGTGTCCTGATGGCAACCAGTCTCGGTGGTTACAACCAGGGGGCGATACTTGAAAGCCTTTTATCCGTTGCATTGACTCTGCGTGGCGCACGAGTGGATCTGTTATTGTGTGATGAATTTTTGCCGTCCTGCCAGATGACCAAAATATCAAAAATCTCTCCTGACGATCTGGTGAGACATGGTCAGATGTCTCTGTGCCGGGACTGTTTCAAAGCGGGTCATAAGCTATTTGAACCCCTTGGCCTTCCAATCCACCACTATAGCAAACTTGTCAGTCCGGAACAGGCGCAACAGGCTAAGCATATAGCAGCGGCTATCCCGTTGGATCAGATCGGTGAATATCAGTTTGAAGGCCTTGCCGTGGGGGAACATGCCCTGGCCGGTGCGTTGCGTTACTTTGGAAGGGGCGATCTGAATGAAGAGCCCCTCGGAGAAAAGGTGTTGCGCCGGTATCTTGAGGCATCGTTGCTGACTGTTTTTGCAGTACAGGAATTAACAGAAAGAAACTCATATGACGTTGCCTGCTTTCACCATGGGATTTATGTACCTCAGGGTATCATCGGTGAAGTCTTAAGAAAAAAGGGGATCAGGGTCGTCAACTGGAATCCCTCTTACCGGAAACAGACCTTCATCTTCAGCCATAACGATTCCTATCACCATACCATGATTACAGAACCGGTCAGTGAGTGGCAAAATGTCTCCTGGACGCCTGAGATCGAAAAGACGACACTCGATTATCTGAAGAGCCGCTGGCAGGGGACCGGGGACTGGATATGGTTTCATGAAGACCCAAAAGAAGAATTGTCTGAAATTATCAGGGAGGTCGGGATTGATGCCACAAAGCCCTGGATCGGTATGCTGACCAGTGTGATGTGGGACGCCCAGTTGCACTACCGGTCCAATGCCTTTCGGAATCAACTGGAATGGGTGATGCAGACGATCGGTTATTTCGCAAAGCGTCCGGAGCTTCAGCTTATCATCCGAATCCATCCGGCAGAGATCCGGGGGATGGTCCCTTCCCGTCAGCCGGTTGCGGAGGAAATCCGGCGCGCGTATCCCTCATTGCCGCCGAATGTCTTTGTGATACCGCCGGAGAGCAAGGTGAGTACCTATGCTGTTATGGAGAGGTGCGATTCGGTGCTCATCTATAACACCAAGACCGGGATTGAGATCTCAAGCATGGGGATCCCGGTTATTGTTGCCGGTGAGGCATGGATCCGGAATAAGGGGTTTTCTCTGGATGCGGCGTCTCCTGACGGGTACTTTAAAATATTGGACCGGTTTCCTTTGAAGGATCGCCTTAGTGAAGATAAGTTGATCCTCGCAAGGAAATATGCCTTTCACTTTTTCTTCCGGAGGATGATCCCTTTACCCTTTATAATTTCACCGGAGAAGTATACATTTTCTCTTAAGATATCCAATCTGGAG
>Ga0209323_10000256_pt1 | contig 33455 bp, 30 predicted proteins | sample Rifsed19ft2_FD_184014 | JGI IMG/M metagenome (GOLD analysis project Ga0209323, IMG submission 184014) | Soil microbial communities from Rifle, Colorado, USA - sediment 19ft 2 (version 2) | ecosystem: Environmental > Terrestrial > Deep subsurface > Rock core/Sediment | place: Rifle, Colorado...
CCAACGGTAGGAAGTGAGCCATTACTCTTCCCCGCCACAACATCGATCACCAAGGCAGTTATTTGAACGCGCTGCAGAGCGTCAAAGGTGAAAGTATATTTTTCGGTTTCCTGAGATTGCTCGCTGGTTAACTCCGCGCTTCCTGCCGTCTTTTTAGGAACTTCTTGGCTCATGGATGCGAAGATATCCACCAAGTCTCCACGTTGGATGACATTTAGGGTGCTCATCAGATCGGAGGCAGGAAAAGCCATGAGGACCTCGTTATCATCAAGCATGAAACCCACATCATGGCTGACATTTGTTGGGTCCGCCAGCTTGTGATCCAGGATCATTTCTCCAACAACCAGATCAGCCTTTGCGAACTTGCCAATCGCCGCCTCCAAATTCGTGATCGCTCCGGCTGGCGCCAACCCAACCGGCATCTCGGCGAACCTGAGGTCTTCAGCCTTAAGAACTGTCCCTGGCTTAATATCATGCGTCGAAACCACAACCCGCTCGGTATTAACCGTCTGAGGCGCGGGAGGGGGTGGCAGGGCTAATCTCTGCCAAAACTCTCGCCCTGTGACGAAAACCCCCAGAGCGATCACCGCAAGCCCAACTAACACAATCAAGATGCCGTTACGAATACGCCTGTTCAAGGTCAACCTCCATAAACTACTCGTACAAGGATCAACGGATTAGTTTCACAATATAGGTGCCGACGTCCAATCCAGAGCCGGGAGCCCCCCCGCCCAGATCCGGCAAGGAACCGATCACAAAGTAACCCTCGATGGTTTTAGCATTGGCTTTGATGACCCCCAGATTTCGAGCCACTTTGTGCCCTGGACATTCTGGTCCAGGCACGCCAGCGGAGTCCACGCAGCTGATGTAGAAACCGGCAAAAGCGACCACATGGTAGTAATAATTTCCACCCGCGGTATTGACAATCGTGTCGCGTGCATGAACTTTGCTTGAACACTTTGGATCGGGATAATCATCACACAAGGCGTCGAAAACCGGGATGCCGTAGATCTCTCCCACATGGTTGGCAACGGTCTGATAGACAGAGGCTGCCGTTCCTGGTTGGCCGCCCAACCAGGTGTGCTCCTCGATTTTTCCCGGATATCCATTCTTAACCCAATTCCTTAATTCAACGGCGCCTCCACCCCCGCCGTCCAGGTCTAACCAGGCCCGATCGCCATTGGCTTGCAGGTCATCCTCGCCATCTCCGTCCAAATCACAGTCGAGCCACCCGCCAACTGACTGGCAAATATCCGCCAGATCATCTGGCGTTGAGCTCGAATCCATTACAACATATAGCTCCGGATAGATCTTGCCTGGCGGGGGAGGGTTCTCGAGATAAGTCTCCAGTTGATCAATAGTGATGGCTTGCTCTTGACAGTCTTCACTAGTCGAGTTTCCACCCATGATCGACCGGCGGCATGCCCACGCAACCGGTAAGATCTTACTACCGGAGGTCGGTCTTAAACATCCCGCCACAGCGGTCGCTTCAGCAGTCAATTTAGGAAAACCGATCACATGCGCAAAAAACGTGTCGAAGGATATTTGGGTTTTTACTGTAACCAATGCTTCACTCACATCAACTTGAGAAACCGTCGGGCCGTTATGGACTTCGGCGTATTGCTTGGCCATAAATTTCGCCTGGCCTGTGTCTTTCGTCAGGCACAAGGCGCGTGCCCCGGCCAGCGCCCCGGCGTCGGCGGCGTTTTGTGCCACTCGGCGCTTGAAATACAAGTTCCCCCCATCCAGCACAAAGGCCAGCACGCCAAGTAGAGCAACCATTATGATCGCCAACAACACGATGAATTGACCACGTTCGGATATCCGTTTGGTAGTTTTGTTCATATCCAGCTCGCTATTAGTATTATCAAGACCTGCGCCAAGAATCCTTTTCATCTCTTGAATTCACTCGATTTTCACTACGTAATCACTCACTTCTCAATATACATCGTTGCCTGACTGTGCAGGGTAAGGCTATTCTTCCGAGTTAAGATATTCAAGATCGGGGTGACCGGTGAAAATTCATATTCAACGGATACCTGGACCTTTTCTTCAGTGATTGTGACAATGGGTGTGATCTCTAGACCGACAGCTTTCTCCCGGGTCACAATTTTAATGTTGGCTACATTTTGATCAGTCACCCCATAGCGCGCGCCCTCACGGGCCGCATTTTGAATGGCGCTATAAAAATAAGTTACCCTGCCCAGATCGAAGATGACCATCAAAGTGACGAGGAATATCATCATCACTAGGGCAAATTCAACCAACTCTTGCCCACCTTCGGGATAAATCCGTCTCTTATTCATGGAACGATCATTTCTGTTGAATGGGACAGGGTAACCGGCGAATGTATCAACCATCCCATGAAAAACTTGAAAGGATAACTTACTTTTACCCTTACCGGGAAGCCGCTATCGCAACCTTGAAAGGGATCGTGATCAATGCATAACGAAACCTCAGTCTGAACTAGGGTGATATCAGGGATAGAACCCTGTGCTTCACTGCGGGCTGCGCTTATTGTGCCACTGAAACCATTTGCATTGTCGGCAGGATGGAGGCTCAAATAGCGCGCGCCCTCCCGAGAGGCGTTCGTAATGGTAATCAAAGTTTGGAAGACGCGTCCCAGGTCGAGGGCCCCGAAGCCAACCAGGAGTAACACGGTAAAGATTAGGGCAAACTCAACGAGTCCCTGGCCTTTTTCCTGCAGGTTAGATGCCACTCGAACCGACCATCCTTTCCTAGGTGTTCATTCTGCGGATCTCAATGATCTCATCGAAATGATTCGTGAACACTTTAACGAGATTTGGATCAAAAAACCTGTCCCATCCCAGCGTTCGTGATGAGTCAGCGCAATGATCTCCCCTGCCTTTAGTATCGGGGATGACGAACCACCAAGAATCTCAGCTCCGACGGTTGGGTGGCGTTTTACCAGCTCCCATTCATAAGGGGTTAACTTCCCATTTCTCGAGAGCAGCGAATCGAGCAAGACAATTTCACCAATGTCATGAAGCTGGCTGGCGTAGGAAATAATCTTTGCTTCGTTTAGTGAGAGACCCAACCTGTTCGCAACCACAAAGCAATATCCCCGCATACGCTCGATATGGCTTGGGGTGTTCGCTTTACGATATTCGGCGATATAAGCCATCCGCCGGATCGCGTCCAAGAAATCTCTATTGAAGATATCTGAACCGTGTTCGACCATTTTTCATCGCCTTTTCTACCAGATTTATGTGCCCTAGCATTGCCTGAATATCCATAATCTGGTTATCAAAATACGTTCTTTGTTTCCACTTGATATCGTAAATAATCATTCGGATTCAGGTAACGATCCTGGATCCAACCAGTAGCAGCATTCAGGGGCAGATTGTGGTTAATCTTTAAGTCTGCATCCCAGGTTGCTCCATAGGCAATCGCGAAGTGTAAAAACGGATCTTCGTAGGCTACCTGGCGAGAGATCCTCCCCAGGCGACATCTGATCGGATACTGGTTCCCAATTTGGATATCTCCAAGATCGCTCAAATGGCAGTAAATGGAGACGATCTCGGCTCCGTCGGGCTGCCGGTGCCGGAACATAGCCAGTTTTCCTTGAGAGTGCCCGCCATGATCTCCAATAAATACACACTTACCGTTAGCAACGAGATAGACAGTTGATTGGGCAGCAGGTGAGTAAATATCCACACCTTCGTGATGGTTGGGATTGAGGAAGGTGTAACCATTGGTTAAACCTTGCCCAGATATTGGCCAGCAAAATTGGTCTGCTACATTAAGCTTCGAACGGCCCAGGCAGATCCGATCATACGTAGACCAGTAATTAGCGATCGCTTCCCATTCATAAACTGTACGCCGGGTGCCTACCAGGAGAAGGTAATCGCGCACGAATTCGAAATATCTACGTACAGCCCGCACAGGATCTTGGCTATCGCCGAGGAATTGGCCAAAGATCAATCGGCACATCTGCTCATCTTTTTCGATCAGAGCCTTGGCGCCGATCAAAAAACGGACCAATGCCATGAACTTCTTGCCAGGGTCTGCCTTACCTAACTGGATTTCGTTATGCCCCATGAGATCGCTGGCTGGGATACCATAGCGCTTCATCACCGCCCACACGACGGATAGCACATTGGCGATTTGTTGTTCGGATGGAAAATGAACTAAATTCTCAAAATCATAGCCTGTAATTTCGATTGCAATGGTGCGCATATTGGGATCGAACTTGGCACCATCGTAAAAATCTTGCAAGACTGAATTGAATCCCGAGTAAGTATTCCTAAGATGGTACAAAGCACGCACAAAATATTGTTTCTTTTCCTCATGAGCCTGGTAATTTAGAGGCATCAGGTGCGAAGCCACAAAAGGTGTGCCATCCTTGTCAGGGATTTGTGTTTGCAGGATGCCGATCGCTTCAGTAGATTGAGAAGCATATGGCAAAGGGAGGCTATCGCCCACGAGGAAATGTGCGCTGGTGCGCGTTATGTAAGTATCCACTTTGCGCAGGCTATCGAATCCGCGCAGGTAGCCCGGTACGCTCCGGTCGAAATTTTCCTTATCTCCATACCAGTGCAAAACAATCCCCCAAGGAAGATGCCGGTATAATCGGTCCCCGGGATTGGAATGTTCCGCGTTCCATTGTGTTTGCGCCACCGGAATTTGCGCGGCAGACCGTCCATCAGGACTCCGGACAACCAGATAACCATTTTGATCCACCACCATCTTTGGGACTAAACTCAGAATATCTAAAAGCTTTGAAGGGAGAACATCGCGTGAAATCCACGGCCAGTCGATTGGATATTCTCCAAGTCCGCTAGTATCAAATCGCCATTTTGGCAGGGCAAGGGCTAACATATTCAATCCGAAAAATCTTAAAAAATCTTTTCTCGAGAGTTGCCTTCCATGCTCCATAGACCACCAGCTGAACGCACAGGATGTGTTTCAACGTTGGATTTAGTCACCACATATAAACCTGAGTTTCTTAAGGCAAAGTATCTCAACATATACAGAACTAAACAAGAGGAAAAACTTGCAATTATTTAAGAAATTGCAAAAAGTAATTAATCCTTTCAGATTTCTAAGCTTTAAAGTGGTGGCGATTGGAGTTGTATTGCTGATGCGCTTCATCCGCAAAAATCCGATCCACGCAGCAGAGGGGCCCCTATGTCTCCCGCTGTAACGCACAAAACGCCTTGATCGAGTACGAGCAGGAGAAAAAATCGATTTAATAAATTCGTCAAAGCTCCTGGATGGGAAACCGATCCTCGCTGTATAATAAAACCAGGCCTGGCGGATGAGCCAAAACAAAACCCCCCTACTCACCCCATTGATGCGCTGGTTCCTGCTCGCCATGATCTTGGCGAACATCGCCGGTAGCATGACGAATATGCTCATGCCGATCTACTTGACCGAGCTAGGCGCCAGCGTGGGGCAGGTCGGGTTGGTTTTCACGCTGACCTCGATCGTTGTCCTGGTGCTGCAGATCCTGGGCGGGTGGATATCGGACTCCATCGGGCGGTTGCGCGCCATCGCTATCGGCAGCTTGGGCGGGGTGTTGGGCTTTATCGCCTTGTTGTTAGCCCCCAGCTGGCAGTGGATGCTGCTGGCTCTTTCCATTACGCAAATCCCCTACGCCCTGGTAGGGCCGAGCTTCAGCGCATTCATCGCCGAGAATTCACGCGAGGAAAATCGCGGCCGAGTATACGGCATTTCCGATACAGTCTACCAGGTCGTTGGTGTCGTTGGACCACCCCTGGGGGGCTTCCTGGCGGGGAGATATGGCTTTAAGATCATGTTGATGTGCGCCGCGCTGTTCTACTCCACTGCGGCGATCCTGCGCATCTGGATGGCGCGTACTATGCGCTCCCCAGGTGAAAGCGAACCTCAGCCACTAAACCTGGCAACATTCAAAAAGAGCATGCTGCTGATCTGGAGCATTCTGATCGGCGGTGGGGTGGTGACCTGGATATTCGTTACAGATGGTGTGCGCGATGTGGCTTTTCGGCTTTCCGGCGAACTGGAACCGCTCTACTTGCAGCAGGTGATCGGCCTGTCCCTGGCGCAAATCGGCCTGCTGGGATCGTTTTTCTCAATCGCTATGATGTTCACGCCGGTGCTTTCGGGTCGCATCGCCGATAAGTATGGCGAGCGAGTCCCGATTTCTGGGGGATTCCTGATCGTGTTTGCTGCCTTTATGGTCTTTTTGCAGGCCAAAGCATATCCAGGCTTTATCCTGACCTGGGTATTGTTCGGCATCGGCGTGGGTTTGCTTAGCCCAGCCTACCAATCTTTGATCTCTAAAGTAGTGCCGCGCCAGTCACTCGGGACCTTCTCCGGGCTGTTTCACAGCAGCCTGGGATTCATCTCTTTACCGGCGCCCTGGTTGGGAGCGCAGTTATGGGAGCGTTTCAGCCCGCGCCTGCCCTTCCTGATCACGGCGGTGATGGCTCTGGTCACCATTGTGCCGACCTGGTTCAAATTCAAGCTGCCAGACACGCCGGCCACCGTGGCCGCGTCCACCTCGTCCGAGCAGCCTGAAAGCTGATCACCCGGTTACAAAGGTACCGTTACGCAGGTCTTTCAACGCCTGCTGTATTTCTGCCTCGGTATTCATTACAAATGGCCCATAAGGGACGATCGGCTCTTTAAAAGGCGCGCCAGCCATCAGCATAAACCGGACTGGAGAACCAGCTCCCGCCTGCACGCGTAGGTGGTCGCCGTCATCAAAGACCGCCAGGTGCACAGCTTTGATGAATTCCCCCTGTCTGCCACCGTCCAGCCCAAAAAGCCCTTCACCCTCGAAGATGTAAGCCACCGCGCAATGTCCCTCTGAAACTGGCAGGGAAATCTCCGTGCCAGGTTCAAGGGTCACATCCATATAGAGGGGTCTGGCGGCGATCTCTTTCACGGGTCCTTTGGTCCCCTCGAACTCACCCGCCACCAGGCGCACTTTAACGCCATCTTTCTCCACACTCGGGATACTGGCCGAGCTCACTTCCTGATAGCGCGGTTGGCTCATCTTCTGTGCGGCAGGTAAGTTGACCCATAACTGGAAACCGTCGATTACGCCACTCGGTCCGCGCTTTGGCATCTCTTCATGCATTATGCCGCGCCCGCTGGTCATCCACTGCACATCACCAGGACCAATGATGCCGGCATTGCCCAGGCTGTCGCGATGGCGCACATTGCCTTCCAGTATGTAGGTGACAGTTTCAATGCCGCGATGGGGGTGGGTGGGAAAACCCCGGATGGGGCCTTCGATTGGATCATTGAAAGCAAAATGATCAAAAAGGAGAAACGGGTCGAACGGGTTGGCGCGGCTGGGTCCGAAGGAGCGCCGCAGCAACACACCTGCGCCTTCGATTACGTATTGTGGCTCGATGATCTGTTTAACTTTGCGGGAGATGTTTGCCATATTATTAAGTCCTAATTCTGAAATACGATAACTTTTGTCAGTATTATATCAAAGGAAAAATCTTATATGCCGATTGGGCATGCAAAGCGGAGAAAACATCCCAAATTCAATCCATTAATTATCATCTTGCGTATATAACTACGAAATTCAAATCTCATTACTACTCAAAAGGAAACCACCATGGTACGAAAAGCGTTGTTCACCTTCTCTATTCTTAGTCTTGCTCTGATGTCGTTTCAGACAGAATATCCATTCCACGGCCAATCCAGCCCAAACCAGGTTTTGATCTTCGCAGATGGATTTGAAAACGGCAATTTATCGGCCTGGTCAGCCAGGGCGACAGATTTGGGAGACCTGGCTGTCACATCAACCGCTGCACTGGAAGGAACCAAAGGCATGCGGGCTTTGATCGATGACAATCATGTCCTCTATGTTCAGGACAATACACCAAGCAATGAAGCTATCTACAATGTGCACTTCCACTTTGACCCGAATTCAATCGGCATGGCGAACATGGATGTTCACACGATACTAAGCGCGCAGGATTTCCAGAGTACTTTCGTGGCAGCCTTGCGCGTCGAACTGCGCTATTCTGGAGGTTCTTACCAGATCCGAGCCGGGACCAGGAATGACAACCTGACATGGACCAACACGCGCTTCTTTAACATTAGCGACGCAGAACATCAAATCGAAGTGGAATGGGATGGTGCCAGCGTGCCAGGGGACAATGACGGCAAATTGAAATTGAAGATCGACAGCGTGCTGCTTGGCAACCGTACAGGGCTTGACAATGATACCTTCCGCATCGACCGGGTGAGGCTGGGCGCCGTGACGGGCATTGACAACGGCACACGCGGAACCTATTATTTTGACCAATTTGAGTCTTATCGGGACTAATATGACTCTGGATAGTTCGGCCTGGGAGACATCCTCCCAGGCCGAATTTTATTTATAGATTTAGCTAAGCCAGAGCAGCGTCGGCCGATATTTACCTTTACATTGCAAAACCCTGTGGTAAACTCAGCAATGTCTTCAGGAGAAGCAGTATGCGAACTGGCTTTGTGGAACGGAAAGGAAGTTTAGAAGAACTGGACCGGTCATTTGACCTGAAATTCTGGATGTCTCAACCTCCTCAGGCCCGTTTTCAGGCTGCCTGGGAATTGGTGCTGCACACCTGGAGAGTCAAAGGTAAAGATGTTCGTCAACTCCGACTTCACCGATCTATTGAGACTTTTCAACGACAACAGCGTTAAGTATCTAGTAATTGGCGGCTATGCCATCATACAATATGCTGAACCGCGTTTCACAAAAGATTTGGACCTATGGATCAGTACAGATACAACCAACGCCGCGGCCGTCTATAAAGCATTAAAAAGCTTCGGCGCACCCCTTGCGGGTATGACCGAGGCAGACTTTGCCGAAGATGGATATTTTTATCAAATGGGGGTTCCGCCAATCCGCGTGGATCTTATGATGGGCATCCCAGGGGGAAACCAGCCGTGCCGACCATCAGGCAGGTTTTATCAATCCAACTTATTCCTCAAGAGCGCGGAACGAGAATCTCCATGATCTTGTTGAAATAGACCTCGGCCATCCTCTCCTAGGCGACCACCCTGGGATGTAAACCCACCTCATCGAGATCGAAATCGGATTGGATAATACCCCACATATCCACAGAGGAAACATGCTTACCGTTAGCGCGGGAATTATCGGCAACCTTGGGGATGCGGTCGTTATACAGCTTGACGATGTCATTCCACAGGGTATCTGACGGCAAAATCAGCGGATATACATCACCTCTTTCGGGAGGTATTTGGGTAATAATGACCTCGGTCGTCTCTGGCAATCGGTCGTAGATGTGTCCGACCAATCTCCCGAGACTGGCGATCATCTCATCCGGCGACTTAGACCAATGTGCATCGTTGCCGCCGATATTAAGCAGGATAAAGCCCGGCTGAGAGATTACCTCTCAACGGGCTTAGGAAAATGCTGCTGATCTTTTGCGACCAGTCTTGCGCTGCTTTGATCCCCCTGGCTGACAGGGATCCTATCCGCCAGGGATTCTATGCTACAGTGATCATTATAGCGATAAAAATCACAAAGTCGACGAGGGAACTGGGATTTATTATCGCCTGCTTATCCGAGTGGTTTGAAGCGGTAGATATACAGACCCTGCATCTGGGTGACGATATAGACGATGTCATTGACGACGTCACACGCCCAGGTGCCGTACACATCTTGAACCACCCCGGCTATCTTGGGTTGGCTTACATCGGCGACGTCGTAGACCATCAGCCCGCCAACGAACAGGTAGCTGCCGGCCTTCGTCAGACCGGGACTATTGGCAAAGACCATCGGCGACGCAGCCACCTCGACCGGTTTTAGCGGGTTGGATATATCAAAGGTCTTGACGCCCATGGGCGGCGGCAGGCTGGCAAACAGCTGCTCACTGGCCGCGAGAATCCCGGAGGGCATTAATGGCACCATTCCCAGCATGGGGATTTTTTCTACCTCGGCCGGGTGGAGGGGGTCTGACAGGTCGAAGACACGCAGGGCGAGCGGTTCGCTTTGCTGCTCGTCAATGCCTCCATCCAGGGCATACAGGGTAGAGCCACTCACGGCAAGCGACCAGCGTTCGTTGGGCACGTCCACAAATCCGGCGGCTTGTGGATCGTTAGGGTTGGAGATATCGATGACCCACAGCCCCTGCCCGGGATAGAAGGCATCATTGCCGCCCCACCCGGACAGGTAGGCTGTATTTCCCGAAATGGCGATATCATGCGCGCCATCGGAGGCCGCGTGGTCGTAAACAGCGCCCACCTGGACCGGTTTGTACGGGTCTGAAATGTTATAGACGTGAAAGGGGTAGTTTGAATCGGAAATAAAGGCATATTCGCCAATCACCTCCAGGCCACTGGGCACCTGGAGATACAGATCCTTACGGCTGTTGTCGTAGCTCACCTCAGCCAGCCGGGTGGGGTCGGCAATATTAACCACCCGGAAGCCGCTGGTCCGACCAATGATATAGGCATAATCGCCCTGGGCTTTAACCCCAAACAGCCAATCTGGAACGGGCGTTTCGTAGTGGCCGATCCGCGCCGGGCTGCCGGGCTGGCCGACATCGACGATCGTGAGTCCGTAGGCCTGGTCGGTGATGTAGAGCGCCTTGCCTAGCACGAACACCCCGCGTTCGGAGGTTTCCTCTACTGTGAACTCAAATCCGCCGACGCTGGTGGGCATCACGCCAATCTGTGCAGGTTCGGCAGGCTTCGAAACATCAAGGACGTGTAGGCCGTCCATATCGTCCACAAGGTAAACCAGGTTCCCGTCCACTGCCAGCCCCGAGGCAACCTGGGTATCATATCTGCCGGCGAAGGCAGGTTGGGCCGAGTTGGAAATATCCAGCACGACCAGCCCATTCTGTACTGCTGCAAGGCAGAGATATTCGCCGCAAACCCGGACGCTGGAAAAGCTGTAACTTTCATGGCGGGGATCGGGAATATCCATCAAGGTGAACACCCCCACTTTTTCCGGGCGTTCAGGATTTGAGACATCCACCGCCACCAGCCCCTGGCTGTTGACATCGATCAGGTAGGCATAATTTCCAACCACGGCGATAGATAACATTGTGCCGGGGATTTTGCCGCTGCTCAACTCAACCGGCTTTTGAGGGGATGAGATATCCACGATGTACAGACCACTCGGATTGCAGGCCAAGTATGCCAGGTTATCTTTAAGCACAACAGCCTGGCAGCCCGGGGTTTTCGGTGCTATTGAGCTGACCAGGGCTGGGCGGGCAGGATCGCCAATATCAAGGATATGCAGCCCGCCATAACGGGTCGCAACGTAGGCATACTTCCCAGCCAGCTGGACGCCCAGCACAATGCCTGGTAGGACTTCGCTCTGCCCAATCAGCTTTGGCGCAGCGGGCGTTGAAACATCCAAAGTGACCAGGCGCGGTCCCTGTCCCAGGTAGGCCATACCCCCATCCACAGCGACCGCATAGGCGCTACCCCCAATCTGCCCCAGGAACTCGAAATTTGTTTGCACCCCCGGATCAACCGGCAGGTCCATGCCCGGAATAGGAGGTTGCCCTTCCGCCGGAGCAGGAGCAAGTTCCCCTCCTGGTTCTGCAGTAGACTCGATACCCTCCTGAGTAGGGATCCCTTTTTCAGCCAGCTGAGTTTGCTGGACATAAATAGTGCTTTGCAGCCCTTCATTTTCAGGCTGGGGGGAAATTCCAAGTGTCTGGCAGGCAAGCGTCACCAGGCAGAGAATAACGGCGAAAAGCAAAAATCGCTTGAACGGTGTTTTCATTGTCCACCTCCCTATACACCTGATTCTATCAACCAATTGCCTGGAGAGGGCCAGCTTTTACCTCTCAAAAATGATAAATAGCAGCCAGGTCGCCGTGCCGACCACACCCACGATAGCCGTAGAAAGCCACGCAATCCTCCCGGGTTGCGACCTGGTGAACGAATTTTGAGTAAGTTCCGATCTGCCTTGTCTCTATCTTTTCTAGGTCGGTGGTTAGGCTGTCGATAAAGGCTGGATCAAGTCTTCGTAGCTCCACAACGTCTGCTTTTTAACACTCTCCCAGCCGATCATCACTTTCGACTGATCTTTGCTTGTGGTATGGCAGCCAAAAATTCGGTCTCAACGCTCGGAGGCCGAGTATTTTGCAGCTATCTTTTTGACTGTATTCACCCCGCGCAGCGTGGATTGCATGCCAAGCGTCTTCTCAAGGACTGCGTTTGAAAAGGTGGATTCGCTTTGCTTCTTACGACACAACCAATATATCTCACGTTTATGAACATGGAAATCATCGATTTCCGTTCTCAACGCCATCAACTTTTGCCTGGCCTCGTCATCCAGCGCGTCGGCTAGGAAGGCAATGTTAAGCGCCGCTGCCGCAACCAGCTCTGGCTGGCGGAATGGCTTGTAATTGGCGATATCGGCTAATTCTGCATCAGTCCTGATAAATGTGGCCACCTCATAACCCAGTGCTTCTCGCAGCTGGTTCTCTATTTCCGTTTCAAGGGACTTAACATCCTTCGATGGCGTCTCGAACAAGACATTACCGCTGGCAATAAAAGTCTCGACGCTTGAAAAGCCTAAGGCCTCGAAGAGGTGGCGTAAGTGATCCATCTTGACGTTATGACCACCGACATTTATAGCCCGCAGGAAGGCAATAAATCGCGACATGAAGTGTACCCTGTCTCCGACGAGGGCCGCCCAACTAAACGCAGCGCGGTAAAACTTGCCCAGAACGTTCCTTACATTCCTCTTGCGGTGCGGGCCTCTTTTTCGAAGGTATTAGGGCACCAACGAGCACACCTGCCAGTACAAAAACTCCACCGATCAGGAAGTTCATCGTGATTTCCTCTCCAGCCAATGTGGATGCCACGACAATGGTAACCAGGGGGACGATCACAAATCCGTAGGACGTTCCTGAGGCGGTCCATTTCCCCAATACGAACATATAAAGTAGAAAAGCGATAATTGTGACGAAGATTACCAGGTAGATGAATGCGAGCAAGGTGTTGGTTTGAGCAGGTAGATTCCATTCCTCCCCTCTGACTAATGAAACTGTTCCCAGGATAAACGTGCCTAGCGTCATGCCAATCGCATTCGTCATGATTGGGGGATTAGGAGGAAATTTCTTAATCAGCACCCCACCTTCAGCCACAAAAACCGCAGCAAGGATAATCGCGGCGATATGCGGCAGAGAAATATGCGCACTTGAAGCCCCGCCAACCGTAATCGCAATCCCAACGATGGCCAGTAACGAGCCAAACAAACCTCGGACGTTGATCCTTTCGACCCCTTGGAGAGCAGAAAGAAACAAGGTCAAAAGAGGCACCATGGCCATCAATATTTGGTAAAGACTGGCCGGGGTAGCCACCAAACCCCAGGCGATTAGAGTAAAGGCCAAACCTACGGTTAAGGTTCCAAAGACCACCGCGCCCAACAAAGCGCGCCCTTTTGGCAGGCGAATTTTACGAAAATAAGCAAGCCCCCAAAATGCAAGCGCGGCAAGCGCAAAACGGGAAGCCGCTGCCCAGAAAGGGGCTAATTCGGCATAGGTAATGCGAATGGCAACTGAGGCGCCTCCACCAACAAGAATGAATAAGCCAAAGGCGACTAAGATCGGAAGGGCTGGTAAAGCTGAGCTGGCAGGTTTTTGAGCGAGCATGACAGTTCCTCTAGTTCTGGGATATTTAAGGTCTTGATAGTTTTTATTTTACCCCTTTTTGATTTCATTCAAATAATGGCTTCATGTTTGCTCTGGCAGCCAGGGACTTCATCTCGTCATCTGCGGGCTTGCGCTGGAATCGTTGGGGAGCATCCAATACCCTGGGTAGGAGATGGATATCAGCAACGCTGTTCAAAAAGACCGCCGGCTCCCCAAGCACCCAATGGACGGCGAGATCGATTTCTGCTTGATCCTCGAGGGGCTCATACCAGGTGCTGCGAGTTTGCGGACGGTTGCCCCATGCTGCGCGGGTGATCGACTTGATCGTTTGGATCGCAACGTTCCGTTCCGCGCAAACCCTGAAAAGCTCCTTTACGTCCGCCGCATACCTTGGATTTTGCATCATCGGATAATTGTACGGGAGCAGTACCGAGTCAAAATCGAAGCGCTCCAAGGCGCTTTTGTGCAGGCGGGCGATCTCAGTTCCGTGACCGGTTACGCCGATAAAGCGGACCAAACCTTGTTCACGAGCTTCGACGAATGCTTCCAATGCCCCGCCAGGACCAAGGGCGATCTCCCATTCTTCCTGTGTCGAAAGATTGTGGATCTGGAACAGGTCAACATGATCCGTTTGCAGGTATTCCAGGGAGATCAGAAGGGATGCGCGTGCGGCCTGACGAGTGCGCTCTTCAGTTTTCGTCGCCAGGAAGAACTGGTCCCGGTAGTGCTTCATCCAGGGGCCAATACGTCGCTCTGACTCACCATAGCTGGCAGCGGTGTCGATATGATTGATGCCATGTTCGAGCAACAAATCAAGGGTCGCATCGGCTTCGGTTTGGGTGACTGCAGCCAAGGCTGCGCCTCCGAAGAGGACACGTGTGCTCTCATGTCGGGTCCGTCCAAATGGCTTTTTAGGGATCATGGGCTATATTCCTTTGATATCGAGATGAGCGCAATCTGAAGTAATTTGGGGTAATATGCAAGTACCAGGCGAGCTTGTGCTCAGATTCGTTGTACATGCCTGATAATAGTATATACCGATTTGGTTTGTGTTACCCGAATACTCACATCACCGTGAAAACAGAACATACCAAATAATGGTTGGATATCCCAGAAATCCACGTCGGTTGAGGTGGTCTTTATTACTCAATTCATGCTGTATAATCCCTGCTACCTTTAATCCAAATCCTACTGTTTGTATGGATATGCATATCCGAAAGGAAGAGGATAGTGGCGAAGCCGGCATCCAATCCATATTTAAGTCGAAGAGACTTTCTACGCCTTAGCATCGCCCTGGGTGGAGCGGCTGCTCTGACTTCATTCCTGGAAGGATGTTCAAAGGCCGAGATAGATCAGGGGAGGATGATCTCTCCAACCGAGACTCCAGAAATTCCAACGCTCACCCAGGAAATGGTGCCGACAACCGCGCCCGCTCAAGAACAAATAAAGCCAACAGAGACAAATACCGTTCCTTCTGCTACCCCAATCGAACCGGTCGACAATGGCATAGCCAGGGTAGCTTTCGTCAAAACGAGGGATCGGGCTGATGGTGTGCACAAAGCGCTTGGCCTGTTGGGGATCAATCCTGCTATGGGGAAACATGTTTTCCTAAAGCCGAATTTCAACAGCTCCGACCCGCCGCCAGGCTCCACCCACCCGGAGGTTCTAATCGCACTGGTGATGGGGCTCAAAGAGATGGGCGCAAAGATGATTACGGTTGGGGACCGGAGTGGTATGGGGGATACTCGCCAAGTTATGGATAAGATCGGCGTTTTCAGGCTGGCAGATGAATTGGATTTTGATACAGTCGTCTTTGATGAGCTGAAGCTTCAAGATTGGGTGATGATCCAGCCCCCAGGCAGTCACTGGAAAAAAGGTTTCCCATTTGCGCGCCCCTGTCTCGAAGCGGAGGCGCTTGTGCAGACCTGCTGTTTGAAAACCCACCGGTACGGAGGGCATTTCTCCATGTCGCTGAAGAATTCGGTGGGGATGGTTGCTAAGCGACCTGAGGGTGAGAATCATGATTTTATGCAGGAGCTACATTCTTCCTCTCACCAGCGCAGGATGATCGCTGAAATCAACACCGCCTACTCACCGGCGCTGATCGTTTTAGATGGGGTCGAAGCGTTTATTTCTGGTGGACCGGATGAGGGCGAGCGCGCCTCCCCTGAAGTGATTTTAGCTGGTAGAGATCGGATAGCTCTTGACGCGGTTGGGATTGCTCTGTTGCGCTACTTTGGTTGCAAGACGGAAGTTAGCAGGGGAAAGATATTTCAGCAAGAGCAAATCGCCAGAGCTGTTGATCTGGGGTTAGGGGTAGACAGCCCGGAGAAGATCCAATTCTTGACCGGAGAATCGGACAGCGCAGCGTACAGCGAACAAATCAAAGAGATTTTGCTGGCGGGATAATCTTGTGAATATTCCTTCTTTCTCCACTACCAACCAGATTTGGGGAAAAGCCTAGCGACTGAATGGCTTGACACAATTGTTGTGTTTGAATAAAATATTATTATTGATAGATTGTAAGCATTTAATCTTTCATTTGAAATAGATTTGTAAATTCTCATCCGGGTAGAAAAGGTCCAAGGAAAGCAGAGCGTGGATGCGTACGTTCCCACACCCTGCCTTCTATCCCTGGAGATAGGATATGGCCTCGGTTGCTGAACAGAGACGGTCCAAGATCATCACAGAGCTGAGCCGCGCTCAAAGCTTGAGGGTCAACGATCTCAGCGATCGGCTGGGCGTCTCGGAAGTATCCATCCGCCGCGACCTGCAAATCTTAGAGGACATAGGTTTGTTGAAGCGGGTGCATGGGGGTGCTGTTGCCATTCCGGATCAGAAGGTAGGAGAGGCGTTGTCTACCCGCTGGTACCAAAACCTCGAAAAAAAAGAGAGCATCGGATGCGCCGCAGCGGCGATGATCCAGCGCGGCGACCACTTGATCATCGACTCAGGCTCGACCCCATTGCAGGTTGCCCGGCACATCGCGCCTGAGCTGTTGGCTTCGGGCAATCTGACAGTGATCACCGCTTCGCTCCCGATTGGGCGCGAAGTGGGAAGCCATCCAGGGGTTCATCTGATCCTGTTGGGTGGGGTCTACCTGCCCACCTATGACCTGGTGATCGGACCGCAAACCATCGATAATTTGAAAAACCTGCATGCCGATAAGATGTTCCTCGGCACCGACGGCCTGACCTTCACCCAGGGGATCACCACTGCCAACGTGCTCGAAGCAGAAGTCGACCGGGCGATGGTGAACGCTTCCAGCGAGGTGATTGTCGTCTCGGACTCAAGGAAGATTGGAGTGATTGGCCTGGCGTCGATCATGCCGCTGACGCAGATCGACAAGCTGGTGACCGACAGTGATGCCCCCCAAGATTTCATCGGGGAGCTCCGCAAGCAGGGGGTTGAGGTGATCCTGGTTTAGAGGAAGATATGCCTGAAATCACGAAGTCGCAAGCGCTTGATATCGGACGAGCTGCCATCCACCAGGAAGCGCTTACCCTCCAGAAGCTTGAGCATGAGCTGGGGGAATCCTTCTGGCAGTGCGCCCGGTTATTGATCGATTGTCCCGGCCTGGTGTGGATCACTGCGGTGGGCACCACGGCGGCGGTGGGGATGCGCTTTGCCCATGTCCTGACCTGCTCCGGAGCGCGCGCCATGTTCCTTTCCCCCTCTGAAGGCCTGCACGGGCACACGAATATCATGCAGCCCGGAGAGGTCCTTGTCGCTATGTCACGCGGCGGCGAGAGCCAGGAAGTGATTCAGATGGTCATTATCGCCAACCAATTGGGCGTCAAGACCATCGGTTTTGTCAACGACCTCGAATCGAGCCTGGCGCGCAGCGCTCAATATCTACTGCCCATCCAAAGCCTGCAGGAGTATGAGTTGATGGGCTACCTGGCGACCACCAGCACGGTTGCCTACTCGGCTGTCTGCGATGCGTTATGCTCTGTCCTGGCGCAGGTTAAAGGCTTCACCCCCCAGCAGCTAGCCAAAGTCCATCCTGGTGGTGCGGTGGGCCAGGTCCTGGCTGCTTCGGATGAAAATCGAAAGGAATAGACCTCATGCAAGCTGCCCTTTTATATAGTAAAGAGGATATCCGTCTTGAGTCTTTTGATCTGCCGCCTCTCCAGGGACACGACTTATTGCTGCGCATCCGCAGTTGTGGAATCTGCGGATCTGATACTCGCATGTTTTTCAACGGTCCCACCAGCCGCTATATCAATCCGGTCATCCTGGGGCACGAGATTTGCGCCGAGGTCGCCCAGGCCGGCCCGGAGGTGGAAGATTATTATCCCGGCGACCTGGTAGGGCTGGCGCCGATCATCCCGTGCATGCACTGCAAGCCCTGTTCCTCTGGCCAGGACAATATTTGTGAAACGGCTAAGGTGATCGGCTGCAATGTACACGGCGGTATGGCGGAATATATCCATGTCCCCAGCCAGATGGTGCAGGTGGGGGGCGTGGTGAAGATCCCAACGGGCATCCATCCCCGCGAAGCAGCTCTGGCTGAGTTGGTGGGCTGCTGCCTGCATGGCTTGAGCCAGGTGGGGCTCGAGGCTGGGCAGCAGGTGTTGATCATCGGCGGCGGGCCGATCGGCATGACCTTTGTCCAGCTCGCCAAGCTGATGGGCGCCCGCGTGGTGAGCAGCGAGCTGCTCGAGCGCCGCCGCCAATTGGCGCTGGAGCTCGGCGCAGACGAGGTCGTCGATCCCTTAACCACGGATTTGAAGGACAGCTATGGCTACGCGTTCGACCGGGTGATCGTGGCGACAGCCAGCGTCCCGGCTACTCAGGAGACTTTCAACCTGGTGCGAACTGGCGGTTCCCTGTTGTTCTTCAGCGGTTACCTGAAAGGCTCCACGATGGAGCTGCAACTGAACGATATCCACTACCGCGAGCTCCACATCCATGGCTCGATCGACTGCACGATCATGGACTACCAAAAAGCGGTCAGACTGCTGCCCCAACTCCAGATGGGCAAGCTGGTGACAAGCGCTTTTCCCCTCAGCCAGACCGTTGAGGCTTTCTACGCCACGCGCGATCCGCAGGCGATCAAGATATTGATCGAACCTTGAAATCCCTGTCTCTTACTACCCTGTGTCAATAATCTCGGGTACCTATCCAACAAGGAGAAATCAATCATGACGGACAAATCAGAAACAGTCGATGTCTCTTGGGTACGCCAGATGTACGAGAACCCAAGCGAGGCAGACATGGCCGCTGGGCGCCAAGCGTTGCTGAGTGGTTCGGTCGGTGGCGAGATGCCAATCCAGATCGCCAAAGCCCGAGGTGCTTCTTTCTGGGACCAGACCGGCAAAGAATTTATCGACTGCACCTCGCAAGCCTGGAGTCTGAACGTGGGCGCTTGCCACCCCAAGGTGATGGCGGCGGTGAAGGAGCAACTCAATTACTTCACCCACGTGCGCACCAGCTTCGAGACCATGCCGCGCGTGATGCTTTCCAAGCGCCTGGCGGAGATCGCCCCAGGCAATCTAAAACGCGTCAACTACTGCCTGCATGCTTCAAATGCCATCGAAGGCGCGATGAAGCTCGCCATTCGCCAGTTTCCTGACCGGAAGTATTTCATTGCCCCTTGGGACTCGTTCTCCGGGCGCACGCTGGCCGGGATTGGCTTGAGCTACCCTCATCCATGGCCTTTCCTGAACTACACCGGCACCACCGTACGCGTGCCCCAGGGTTATTGCTACCGTTGTCCCTATGAGATGACCTATCCGTCCTGTGACGTGTTCTGCGTCAAAATGATGGGTAAATTTATTGAAAACGCCGTTGATGGGCAGCCGGTGGCTCTGGTGACGGAGGCCATCCAGGCCAGCGGCGGAATGATTGATTTCCCGAAGCTGTACCACCAGCGAATTCGAGAGATGTGCGACAAATACGATATGCTGCTGATCTGGGATGAAGTGCAAACTGGCTTCGGCCGCTGCGGCGTGATGTTCGCTTCGGAACTCTACGAGACCGTGCCAGACATCCTGTGCTTTGGCAAGGCGCTGGGCGGTGGCTTCCCCATCGCCGGCCACCTGTCGCGCGATGGCTTAAAGGGCTTCAAGCCAGCCGACCACTCCTTCACCTTCGCCCACTTCCCGGTCTCGCTGGTGGCCTCGCTGGCAACCCTGCGCGTGCTGGAAGAAGAAGGCCTACTCGAGCGCGCCCAGAAGATCGGGGCTTATTTCACCAGCCGGCTACTGGAAATGAAGGACAAGTACGAGCTGATCGGCGATGTGCGCGGCCCAGGCCTGATGTTGGGCATCGAGCTGGTCTACAACAAGAAGACCAAAGAGCCGGCGCGCAAAGAAGCCTATGAGTTTGAAAAGGAAGGCATCCAACGCGGCGTGCTGTTCGGGAACTCCAAGTACGCCGGGATGGGCAACGTAGTCAAGATCAAACCGCCTCTGGTGATGAGCGACGCACAGGCCGAGAAGGTGATGCAGGTTTTCGAGCAAGTGGTGCAGGCACTGTCGCCTCAATAACCGTTGATCCGAATAAAAAAACTGAGAATAGGCGAAGGCCCTGTTCTCAGCCAGCTATTCATACGAGCGATTCAAGCTTTACACTTCAAAGTAGTCCCAGCCGCCCAGCTCGGCTACCTTGTGCAGCTTAACCGCCAGGTGACCATAAGCCAGAGCCATGTGGTGGGGCGCGCCCGCCATCAGCCAGCCGTTACACCACTCAGCGATACCCAACTTCTTAGGCTTGAATAACATCTGCGGGGCAGAAACCGGGCGCGGTTTGATAGCGATCGATTCCCCTTCGGCTACGATCAGCCGCCAGCGCCCGCCCACGTTCACCAGAGCCAAATTGGTCACCGGCCCGGGCGCGTAAGCGAACTCGAAGCCGGCCCCGAAACCATGAACTCCCTGGTAGTAGATACTGTGCTTAACCGCCACCTCAGCCGGGCTGGCAGCCATCGCCGGGTTACCGTGCCCATCGTGGGAGAGAATCATGGCTTCACGATCAAAGTCGATAATGTAGTTTTCCAGGAATGTTGCCTGGCTGGTCAACTCTTGCAGGATGAACATTGCCGTCAACGTGGTGATGTCGGCTTCCGTGGAGGTGGGCAGGCCGATCTCGCACAAGCGACCGGTACCGTAGGAGGGAATGATCCCCACGCGCGGGTCGGTCAGCCAGACTTGATCGAAGGATGCCAACCCATCGAAACGACCTTCGCGCAACACCTTCTCCAGGGCGAGGGCAAGGCGGCAGGAGCGCTCGAAGAGCTGCGCATCCATGTCGATCTTATAGCGGGCGCGTTCTTTGGTAACGAGGGCAGCCACTTCTCCGCTCGGCAAAGCCTCCATGGCGATTGAAACCTTCTCCGGTTCAACCGGCCAACACACCGGCCCCACCTCCTTGCGCAGACTGAGCTGGTCGACCATCAGGTCGGTCATCCCCTCGAAAGCGTGCCCGGCAATCGCGATGCGCTTCTTCTTCAGCGCGCCCAGCACGCCCGCAGCTTGGATGTACTCGGCTAGCTCCTGCCTGCCGGCTGGGTCATCGATATGGCTGGTTACAACCCAAAAAGAGCGACCCAACCGCAGCAGGGCGGAGGTCATTTCCGGCACGCCGCACATCCCGGAGTTGACCATGATCAAGTCAAAATCAGCATCTTCGGGCAGGAAACGGATTTGCTGGGTGTTCCAGACGACCACCGGCGCGGTGGTGTTGAGGAAGCAGCGTACTGGTACGACCCCTTTGGTATATGCCACCTCCACGGCGACGATGACGTCTACTCCCGCGGCGTTGAACATCTGCGCCGCAGCCTCCGCCTGGTGCTCCTCCTCCACCAGCGGTGGGCAAACCGTATCGCCATAGTCGGCCAGGATCCCTCCGATCCGGTCGGCAGCTTTCTGCGCCATCGGGCGCACGTGGGCGGTCTTATTGTAATCGTCTTCGAGCAATGCCAGCACCAGAACGCCGATCTTAGGTTTGTATGACATAACTTCCTCCTCAATCTAATAGTTTTTATTTGGGATGTGTGTTAGATCACTTCAATACCTAGCAGCCAACATAAATCTATGAACTGGTTACGGCGATCCCCATACGCAATAATATAATGTTGAGATAGCACCTTCTGGGCGAAATCCTCAACAGGATCATCTAAGATGACCTCCAAACCTGGCAATTGAGGCGCTGGGTGGTCCCAACCGGCCTCTTCCCAGTTTCGAGGGGGAACAGCTTCACCGGTGACGATGTGCATTTTATAACGGTCACCCCGGCTTGCCAGCCGGCTGAGAGTGACTTTTCCGGTTTTAACTTTGGAAATGTTAAGTACACCAGAGGAGAGCATACCGAAACGGGAAATTCGCGCCCGTACCTTTCCTTCTGCTACCGCGCTGGGGATAAAATCTGGTACACCAACCAGGACCCGATCCTTCATAAACTCATAGAATTCAAAGTATGCCCCAACCTGACCAGTTAGATATCGCACGATAAGTTGGGTGATCAACCCTAGCGCGTCGTTCTCAGGGATTGCTGCCACGTTCTCCAAGTCCATCAGTAAAGACATGACTAAGCCCGGTGGGAATTTGAGCAGTTTTTTGACCCCATCTACATCTATCAAGGAGATTCCTTTGTAACCACGTTCCATTACCAAATCCTTTATGGATAAGTACATTCGGATTGGTTGATCGAAAGCAGCCAGGTCAATTTCTCCTTCAAAATCCCACTCTGAGAGGAGCCGGTCCATAACTGACTTCACCTCTAAGTCATCCCTCAACGCCATACGTTGTACTACTTCCAGCATTTCGAACACATCGACTTCTGCGCCTATTACCCGCCGTAATGAAACGCCATCCACCAAAGTGCCGTATAGGCGCATATCGCGATACCCCATCATACCAACTCTGGAGCGGCGAAGAAGCGAGGCTGCGCGAGCGATCTCCGCAAAAGCCACAACTTTTTGGACGCTGCCATAGGGATCGTCGGGGGTATCGTAGATATATTTGAACTTGAAGTTCATAGCCTCCATCGGGTCACGAAGAGCTGTGGTACCTGCCTGATCGGCTGTGGTTACCAATCTTCCATGCTCATAATAACCGGTGAGACCCCAAAGCACCATCGGTTTGTGTGCAAAAGGACTGATCACATCGATCACGGTGTGTGAGGGGATCCAACCAGCCAGACAAACGATTAACAGATCAAAATCCTGCCGGGCTAATTCTTCACGGGCACGCGCTTCGTCTTGACCTGCCGGATCATCACTAACTGGTTCGGTGGTCACCAGTTCCAATCCCAACTCTTCAAGGGCTTCACGCGCCCGGGTCACTTTTCGTCCTATTAAATCCCTGGGGCTGTTCACTTCACCGAAGCCAACAAAGCCAGCCTTGATCTTGGGTAGGTGAAATAACTTCTCACTACGACTGGAGGAGATAAGGGGTATTTCTTTCTCAGCCATGTGTACTCCTGTTATTAAACCAGTGTGATCGCCAGTCAACTTCTGAGATCACGATTTTATTTTGTTGCTCCCAAGCTGATGCCCTTGATAATGTAATGCTGGAAAAATGCATACACAAGAATAGCAGGAATTGATGCTAAAACGAGACCAGCGAATTGGAAGGTGGGATCACCAGAGTAACGGGATAAGAGGGCGGCTAGAGCAACCATAACCGTACGCTTGTCCATGCTCTGTAAAAGGATCATCGGGGTAAAAAGGTCATTCCAGGTGACAATGAAATAAAAAATTATACAAAGGATGATTGCGGGTCTTCCCATCGGAACGATCACATAGCGCAAGACATCGAAATAGCCTGCGCCATCCAATTTAGCAGCTTCGATCAACTCATCTGGGATGCCACGGAATCCAGATGTCATCAACAGAATCACTTCCGGAATAAACATGCCTACATAAATAAAGACGACAGACCAAAAGGTATTTACCAGGTGAATTCTAGAAAAAAAAACGTACAATGGGATGATCGTCGCCTGGACTGGGATGAACATAGTCGAAATGACCAATAAATAAATGATATTTTTCCCCTTGAAGTTAAGCTTTGCGAAAGCATAGCTGGCGACGATTCCAAAACACAAAAGCAGGATGATCGAAAAGAAAGAAATTAAGAATGAATTTTTAAAGAGATTGAATATCTTAAATTGACTGATCATGGTTAGATAATTGTCCCATGTCAGTTTCAAATTCCATACGCTGAACGGATTGACATAGTAATCCGTCCTGGATTTGATAGAATTCATGAACATGTAAAACAGCGGGTAAAGATTCGAAATCGAGAGCCCCAATAAGGCCAGAAAAATCACAAGATTGGTTAGCTTTTGATTGAATTTGCTTAACATGCCAACCTGCTCATTCCCATTCACTCGCTTTATTAGTGATGCGCAGCTCAACTACCGTGATAGAAAGAATGATGATCAGCAAGATCACGGCCAATGCGGAAGCAAATCCATATGGGGCGCCCGCCTGGTAGAATTTTGTATAAATCATGTAGTCAATGGTCGAGGTTTCATATCCAGGCCCGCCGGCCGTGATTGTATAGATAAATGCAAAAATGCTGGTTAAGGTCCAGACCATTGACATGATGACAGCATATTCGATCGTCCTTGAAATTATGGGAATGACAACATAGAAAGTTCTCTGCCAGTAGTTTGCGCCATCCATTTTTGCAGCTTCAAAAACATCGGGTGATATTTTCGACATCCCGCCAAGGATGACGATTGCTTGCCAGCCAATTGAAAACCAGGTCAGACAAAACACGAGCACACCCAATGCCGTAGCGGTGTTACCAAGCCACTCGATGGCGATAAAATCTAAACCCATACCACGCATAACAAGATTTACAGGACCATCGAGGCTAAAAGCGACTCGAAATAGATAACCTATGGTTACAGCGGCGATGATCTGGGGAAGATAGATGATCGTCCTGAAAAATCTCCAGCCTTTTACTTCTTCATACAGTATTACTGCGACGAAGATGCCGATCATGAGTTGAAGAGGCACGGTGGTGAGCAGCACCAGGCTATTTCTAAGTAATATCCAAAAGGGGCTGTTGGTAAAAATATCTACATAATTTTCTAAACCGATCCAATCGCTTCGAAATAATCCATTCCAATTGGTAAAGCTTCGATAGATCGCCATCATTATCGGGTAAAAACGTATGATAATTAAAATAATGATCACCGGGAGAATGGACAGAATTCCCTGTGATATTTTGATCCTGCGTATGTTGATGCCCTTATAGCCTCTCATACATCTCTAGCCATCTCGATTACGATTCCCAATTCAATACTCAACCGCATATCTGATTTTAATACCAAGAAATAGTATCCGGTGTTAAAAGATCAACACCTGATTGTTATGAATGGGGTACTTATTGCTAAGTACCCCATTATCCGTGATTTTCGCCGAATAGAATCCAGTTACTGTCCTTTGTCCTTGTCCAGTTGCTGGGCCAATTCCTCCGGGGTCATCTTGCCGGTCAGCACCAGAGGCAATAGTTTGTTAAAAGCAACTACTACCGGGTCTGAGAGGGAGTTATCTACCCAGAAGACGTAATTCTTGCTCCACTCGATTAGCTTTGAGCCGACAGAGCCAGACTCGAAACCCAAGTCTGCGGCGGTGACATCCTTCCGGATGGGTACTTTCGTCTGGAACTCATTTAGCTTAAGAACTTCATCCTTGGAATTCAAGAACGACATGAATTTCACTGCCGTATCCGGATACTTGGAGTTTTTGGCTATGACCATGACCTGGCCGGGTCCGCCGATCGTGCCGTTTTTGATCAAGGCGGTATCGGAGATATCAGGCGGGATGATCGCCCCAACATTCTCCACACCTAAAGCGTCCTGGGCATCTTTGACGAATGAACTAACCCTGGGGACCATGGCGACTTTCCCTTGCAGGAATTTTTGCCATGAATCACTGGAGGTGGCTGCATCCTGATTCATGTATCCTTTTGCCCAGATATCGTGATAGGCTTGCAGAGCGGCTAAAAGCGCCTGGTCGTCAGCGAAGTTGGCCTCGCCCCGGTCTGCAGCCAGGATCGGGTCAAAACCGTTTTGCTGCACCCACCAGTATGCCGCGATTTGGAAGAAATAGTAGGCATATCCGTCGATTGCTTCATCAGCCGCGATCGGGATATATCCCGCGTTCTTGATCTTCTCCATATCCGCAAAAAAGGCATCCATCGTCCTCGGGGGGTTAGCTTCATAATCTAATCCGACCTCCTGCATAATTTTCTTGTTATACAGGAAGAAGCACATCTGGTTATCCGGAGTCGGATAGCCAAGAATTGGATTGCCTTCTTTAAAACCGACCGTATCCGTATCCCAGCCGAGTAAATTATCACGGTCTGCTTGCGGAATCTTGTCGTTAATCGGCGTGATTACCTCCTCGAGAGGGAAAATGAATTGTCCCGCCCACAGGTTGGCAATATCGGGGGCATTCCCAGCCACTCCGGCAGTTCGAAACATCTGATGGGCTGCATAAGCATCTGCCTGTACAACCAGCTCAATGGTCACACCCGGATTCGCTCCTTCGAACCGTTTTATCGCCTGGGAAATATACCATTGGTCCTGGGGAAGCTGTTGCTCATTCGGGCCAATGAAGCTGTCTCTTCCGTTGATCCAGATTGTCAGCTTTTGTGGTTCAGCGGTTTGGGGAGCGCCGGCGCACCCCGCGGCAGCTAACAATACAGACATTACAATCAACGCATTGATTAACAAACGAATTGTTTTGTTCATTTCGGCATCCTTTTTTCTATCTGACTGGATTAAATGACCTGAAGTCACATATCAACCTATTTTCCATTATCGTCTTGATTGCCTCCTTGCATTGCGTAAATTAATTCTCTTCTGGTGTCATCTCCTTTCGTCGGTAGAAAAATCATCAATCGACGAAGGGTTGCGAAGGACGATCATTTGCAGCTTGCCAAATCGCGGGTGCTTTTCCCTTCATTCTCCTTTCTATCCAGAATAATTGGATCGGAAATACGGCCCAAGGCATTGGTTGAGTTCGGAATAGCGTTGATAAAGCTTTTCGTATACAGGCGAATGGTTGCTAGGTGGGATTCGTTCTTTTATGGCAACCATCTGGGCGCAGGCTTCGGCAACTGAGTTGAAGACGCCACACGCTACTCCGGCCAGGATGGCATCACCTAATAACGCGGTTTCCTCATTTGCCAAGGTGACAATCGGTATTCCGCACACATCGGCCTTGATCTGGTTCCAAAGCGGGCTGCGGGCGCCTCCCCCGCTTGTTCGCACTTCGCCGAAGTGGTAGCCGACCTGGTTCAAAGCCGCCAGGATCTGGCGCAGGTTGAATGCCACGCCTTCGAGGATCGCCCGCACGAAATGTCCTTTGTCATGCCGGAGGGTAAATCCGCTGAAAACGCCGCGCGCCGTCGGGTTTTCCTCCGGACTGAAAGCACCCATCAAATGCGGCAACATCACCAGCCCATCACAACCCGGCGGAACCCGAGCAGCCATCTCAGTAAGCAAATCGTAAGCATCACGACCGCTCTCTTTCGCGACCTGTATTTCGCTTCTCCCAAAAGCGTCCCGGAACCATTTGAAAGCCATCCCGCCGGTCGGTAGCACTGGCACGTATAGGTACAAATCCGGCAGACTATGGGCATACAAAGGGATTCGATTGTTCGATCTCATGTCCGGGTATGGCGTTGTCACCTGGATCGCCAGGGCAGCCCCTGTGGTTTCGGAGATGACGTCAGACGTGATACTCCCTGCCCCGATTGCGGCTACCGCCTGGTCCATGCCGCCATTGATCACCAGGGTTTGCTCATTCAGGCCCAACGCTTCGGCTGCTGGTCCAGTTAGGTGGCCGACAGCTTCTCCTGGACGGGTGATCACAGGTAAATGACTGGGGGAAATACCCACTGCATCCAGCATCTCCGGCCACCATTGGTGATGGCGGATGTCATAGAGCAAAGAAGTGCAGGCTGTTGCCCCATCGGTTACAATTTCACCAGTCAGTCGGTAGACCAGAAAGTCCTTCACCAGCAAATATTTATAGACTTGCTCGAAGATCTTGGGCTCGTTCTGGCGGATCCAGAGGATTTTGCAGGCGCTCCAGGTAGGGGTGATCTCGGGCACGCCGGTCACCTCATACACCTTCTGACGGTCGATGTGGTAGGCCAACCACTGCGCCTGGGAGCGCGAGCGGTTATCCAGCCAGACCAACGCCGGTCTTAAAGGCGTCCCTTGTGCGTTTAATGGGATGGTCGTCTCTCCCTGGCTGGAGACCGCGATGGCACGCACCTGAGCCAGTGGGACATCCGCTGCGTGTGTGGCGGTTCGGATAGCATTGACGCTTGACTGCCAATAAATCTCAGCTTCTAACTCGGCTTGCTCGGCTGAAGGGGTACTGAGCTGGTATTCTTCACGGCCGATTCCCAGACAGATCCCCAGATTGTCAAACAGGGCAGCTTTTACTGAAGTGGTGCCGGCGTCCAAACCAAGCAAGTAATCAGCCAAGGTAACTCCTCTTTACGACTATGTTCCTTTTCCTTGGATCGGCGCTCTAAGCGCGGCTGTTTGATCCATTAAGAGCCGGATCTCATCGGGGACAGGCTGGAAAGCTCGTCTCAGAGGGGTGATCACTTCCACACCCTGGGACTCGATGGCGTGGATTGTCTTAAGTGGCAGACCGTCGTCTGTCACGATTTTATGGATATGTTTGATGGGCGCGACTTGAATCAATGAAGTCACCTCGAATTTGAAGCTGTCTGCCACGAGGATGACCTCCGCCGCCGATCGCAGCATGGCTTGCTTGACTTCCGTCTCCGACATGTCCATTTCCATTGCACCCATGCCAATCGAGAAACTGGTAGCGCTCAGGAAGTATTTATCCGCCGATAACAGGGATAGCGCCTGTTTGACCATATCGCCCACTGTACACAACTCGATGTGTTTGACAACCCCCCCGAGCAACACGATGGTAATATTTGGGCAGGCGGAGAGAACTTTGGAAACCGGGATGTTGTTCGTGATGACGGTCAGGCGGTTTTTACAGGTGAGGTTATAGGCCACTTGCAGTGTGGTGGTACCAGCGTCCAAAATGATGCGGTCGTCGTCCTGCACCAATTGAGCTGCCAGCCAGCCGATGACCCTCTTTTGCGGATTTGCCCGGGTGGAGCGGTCCGAGAATGGTTTGTCGCCCTCGGTCGGCTGGTAAACCATCGCCCCCCCATGGACCCTGCGCAGGATCGACTTGCTCTCGAGCAGTGCCAGGTCGCGGCGGATCGTCATATCGGATACTGCCAGCTTCTGGCTCAGCTCAGCAACGGTGACAATCCCGCTCTCATGTTGCCGAACGGTCTCAGCGATGCGCAATCTTCTCAGCTCAGCCAGCATGTCTAATCGGCGGGCGCAATGAGGCCAGGGAATTTAAGTATTATTACGACCAGCATGTTAATTTAATCACAAGAAAATGGTGCTGTCAACTTGATTCCGGACAAAAAACAACAAAATCCAACAACATTAATCTATTTTTCCGGCATAATAACCGATAATCTATCAATAAATCTGTCCTAGATACGTTAAAATAACGCAAGCGTGGGTTTCCGCCGCTCCCACAATCCGGGCATCGGAAAAACAATTTCAGATGGTCTTGGATCTATACACAAGCGAGGTGGATGATGAGGAAAGTCCGTTGGGGAGTGCTCGGTGCTGCAAGTATTGCCCTGGTCGAGGTCTTACCCGCCATGCAGAAGGGTGAATACACCCAGGTCGTCGGGATCGCTTCGCGCGACCTGGAGAAAGCGCGGCATGCAGCTGACCAGATTGGAATCCCAAAGGCATATGGTTCCTACACTGAACTGTTAGCCGATCCGGAGATCGAAGCGGTCTATATCCCATTACCGAACCACCTGCATGTTCCCTGGTCGATCAAGGCGCTGGAAGCCGGCAAACACGTCTTATGCGAGAAGCCATTGGGGTTGGATGCTGAAGACGCGCGCCAGTTGTTGGAGGTTTCACGGCGCCATCCGGGCCTGAAGGTAATGGAAGCCTTTATGTACCGCCACCACCCTCAGTGGTACCTTGTTAGGAAACTCGTCCGAGAGGGTGAGATCGGCGAACTGCGCTCGATTCACACTTTATTCAATTATTACCTAGTCGATCCTGCCAATGTCCGTAACCAGGCAGATATTGGCGGTGGGGGTTTATTAGATGTGGGCTGTTATGCCGTATCCTTATCCAGGTTGGTTTTCGATGCCGAACCGATCCGTGCTTTCGCTGCCATGGAGATCGATCCACAGTTCAAGACCGACCGCCTGACCGTCGGCATTTTAGAATTTGAGCGTGGCATCGCCACATTTACTTGTTCCACCCAGCTATCGGATTTCCAGCGAGTAAACATCATGGGCACGCTGGGCCATGTGGAGCTCGAGATCCCTTTCAATCCACCGATTGACAGCCCATCTCGCCTGCTGCTGCACAATGCCAGGGGGACGCGGGAGTTCGAAATAGCTATCTGCGATCAGTTTACGATTCAGGGCGATCTTTTTTCGAGAGCGATCCTGGAAAACACGCCGGTTCCAACTCCTCTGGAAGATGCAATCGCCAATATGGTAGCTATTGACGCCCTCTTCCATAGCGCACGCTCCGGAATGTGGATAGCTATCGCCTGAACCAAAAACCAGTATATCAGATTACTTCAATATCGAGCAGCTCACACAGATCCACCAATTTCTGGCGGTGATCCCCGTAAACTACGGCGTAGTGCTGCGCCAGGGCTCTATTGGCGAATTGTTCCACACCGCCGTCGGGGATGATCTCCAAAGAGGGGAAGTTCGGCGCAGGCGGTGCCCACCCTAACTCTTCCCAGGCACGTGGTTTGACCCCCTCTCCGGTGACGATGTGAATGCGATAACGCTCGCCATGTAAGGAGATTCTGGCCAAAGTAACCTTGCCAGTCTTCATCTGACCGGTGTTGACGATGCCACCGGAGGACCCGCCCCAGGTATGGCCGCGCACGCTCACTTTGCCGCCATCAATGAATGAGGTAGGGGCGAAGCCGCATACGCCGGTTAGCAATCGGTCGGGGAAATATTCATACATCTCCAGGAAAGTGGTAGATTGCCCCGTCAACAGCCCGAGCATGGTCTGTGTGATCATCCCGGGCACGTCGTTCTCACAGACAAAGTGCGCCTTATCGCCCAACATCGATTGGGCCATGCAGGCGGTGCAGCCCATGTACTTGGTCACGCCGTACACGCACTTGGTTGAGGCAGCCAGGTAGCCGCGCTGGTCGATTTTGTCATTGAGCGCCAGGGTCAGGCGAGCCACGCGTTCCAGGATCGGCGGGGCGACAGGCTGCTCGAACTCCCAGCTCTCTTGCCACTCCGCGATCTGAGCCTGCACCACATTCTTAGGCAGCTTCTGCATGGCTTGCTCAATCTCCAGCATGTCATAACTTTCAACTTCGATCCCCAGCTTCTTGCGCACTTCCAGCCCATCGAACATCAGCGAGTAGAGCCCCATGTCAGCATAACCCATCATCCCGATCCGGGAGTGAGCCAGGATGTTGACGGTTTTAGCAGCCTGACAGAAATCGCGCACTTTGTCCAGGCTCATCGGGCTGTCCGGATAATCGTAGATGTACTTGTATTTGGCGCCCAGGAGCTTGATCGTATCCAGAGCGGCGGAAGTCCCGGCCTGTGCAGCTGGAGAGACCAGGCGCTCGTTCACCGTATACCCACCCCTGCCCCACAGCAGGATCGGCAGATGCAGGAAATCGCGCAGGATGCCGATGATCACCGGCGTCTCCGTCCAGGCGATCACGCAGGCGATGATGGCATCATACTCCTTGCCGGCCAGCTGCTCCAGCCCGCGCGCTATGTCATCGAAGCCGGTCATCGGGTCAGTCTCGGTGACTTGAATGCCCATTGCCCGCAGGGCGTCTGCTGCTTCCCGGCCGCGCCTGGCAATCACCTCCAGCGGGTAACCGTAAAAACCAAAGGCAGAAAAGCCCACACGAATATTCTCAAGCATGCTTCACCTCCGATAAGTAATTCAGGCTATCATTCAACAATCTTCGTATTTGCGGGCAATTTCGAGCGCCCAATGTAAATTCTTGATTTGATGCGGACCGTATCTATGGTACCGTGAGGATCGCCGGTCTCTCCCAGCTACGATCATCGAGATCGACTGATAGAGAAGGCCATTCTCCAGTCACGGTAATGAACTCCGCTTCGCTGGGGTGAACGATCATTGTGTCTTCGGATTTGATCCCAGTTATCGAAGGATTCCAGGCGAATGCCTGTTCAGCCAGCACGATCTCATCGCAGGTAAGTGTGCCCTCATAGTCACGTGACATGTAACCTGCTGCCCCGCCCTGGTTGTGCTTTTGCCATTCTCCAGGGAAGCCGCGCTCGGCATAGGCGTTCATCGCACGCTGGAAGACGTCTGATACCCGACTCCCTTGCTTTGTAGCAGCGTTGAAGGTAGCATCCACGAAGGCGCAGGCTTCTTGTTTGTTTTTTAGCTCATCTGGGAGCAAGCCAAAGTGGACGAAGCGCGTCGCTGAAGCCACCAGCCCCCAGCGCCGTCCGCAGATCGCCAACATGGCGTAACGCTCGAGCTTTTTTTGCGTGGGAATGGGATGGCGGAAACGGAAGATGCGCTCATCTGTTCCTACCAGCAGCATGATCGGAGTGATCCCCGCGTCGAGCGTCTGAGCTGCCATCAAACCGGCGATTTGGACTTCGCTCATCCCCGGACGCACGGCACGCGTGGCGTGTTCGAGAGCTTGCCCAGTGTGGAATCCCACCCAGCGAAAGCGCTCGATTTCCTGCGGTGTGAGTTGGAATCGCAAGTGGGAGATTTCTGCGGATAAGTCCTGCACATCAGGCATCGGCCAATCGGCTGCCCAGCGCTTGCCCCGCATTAGGTCGTCAAAGCGGGGCATTCCCTGGTACCAGGGGGTGACGTGAAATTCGTATCCCTGATCTTCCAGGCGGTCTTCATCTCGCAGGCGTGGATACTCGATAGAGTTGCATATGACGTAATGCTTTTCTCGACTTACCAGCAGTCCGGCTTCAGCGCGGTCGGAGTTGATCATCACGACCGGCTCCAAACCCGCTGTCAGCCAGGCAAAGTTTGCTACCTGGGTGAGATAGAGCGCATCCAGGTGCTGTTGTTCTAAAAAAGCATCCAGACGTTGTTTTTTCTCGGTTATCTCATCCAATTTGCAAGTTCACTCCAAATTTCAGGTTGTCGAGCTAGTCCCAAAAGTCTCATTCCAGGCCGAATTTAGCGGCTACCTTTTCTGGATCGGCGTTTGTTTTGACCACCTCCTTGAGTGCGTCTAAAAAGCGTTCTGGCTCGCGGGCCTGGATGACATTCCTGCCAAAGACCACCCCTCGCGCACCTGAACGCACGGCAGAAGCGGCTAGACGCAATGCGTCCCTCTCGAATTTGGTCTTCTTGGCGCCTAATGCCAGGATCGGGATCGGCGTGCTGGCTGTGATCTCTGCAAAGTTCTCGCCGGTGTAGAATGTCTTGACCATATCGACGCCTAATTCTGCTGCGATGCGGCAACCAACCCGCACCAGCTCATATAGGTCAGTTGGATTGGCATCGTCTCCGCCAGTGGGGAACACTTCCCCGACCATTGGGATTCCGAGGGCGCGTTTTTCGTTCACATAACGCGAAAGCAATTCCACATTCTTGGCGTCTTCATTTTGATCGGGGTTTTGCAAGGTCAGGCTGGCGAGCACGAGGTCTGCTCCCAGGGCGACTGCCTCAGCAACCGAGAGCATGGGTACGCTATGGGAGTGTGTGTAATTCCAGATTGAGAGATAGTTCGAAGCAAAGTTCAGGCGCAGGATCATGGCTGGAGCGCCACGTTGCTCGAAAACACTGGAA
>Ga0209323_10000258_pt1 | contig 33294 bp, 36 predicted proteins | sample Rifsed19ft2_FD_184014 | JGI IMG/M metagenome (GOLD analysis project Ga0209323, IMG submission 184014) | Soil microbial communities from Rifle, Colorado, USA - sediment 19ft 2 (version 2) | ecosystem: Environmental > Terrestrial > Deep subsurface > Rock core/Sediment | place: Rifle, Colorado...
GTTTTAGTTTGGATTTGATAGTTTTTCATCGGGCAATCAGAACTGAGCACTTTGCTTTATGTGCAACATCGTCGCTTACGCTTCCCAACAGGAACCTCGTAACGGTTCCCAACCCTCTGTTTCCAAGAACGATTAGATCATACTTCTCTTTTTCTGCAACCTCAACTATAACGTTTGAAGGAACACCGAACTCAACTTTCTCATTGACTTGCAGTTTTTCTTTCTTAATAGTTTCCAGCGACTTTGAAATTATTCGGTTACCTAACTCTTCGGCTGTTTTAGGTGACACTTTGCGTATGCGATGATCTTGCACGTTTAACAGCGTTATTTTTCCACCCATTTTCTGCGCAAGATTCGTCGCATAGTTCAAAGCATTGACTGCATGATCAGAACCGTCTACGCATACTAGAAGGTTGGATAGAAAAGTGACTTCTTTGACAATTAATGTTGGACATTTCGTGTGCAACATTATTTTCTTGGTTACGCTTCCAAGCGTGCAGGCGTCTTTCTCGTTTTCTCCACATGCGCCCATGACGGTTAAGTCAAAATCCTTTTTCGAATATTCCAGTATGTTTTCTGCAGGATCACCCATTTTAATTACTGAATCTGTCTTCACACCTACCTCACTAAACAATGCAAGGGCATTGTTTACTATACGCTCTGCTTGCCGTTCAATGATGTTCTGAAGCTCGGAGAACTGGCGGAAATCTGAGGAAGCAGAGTCAGAAACTTTCTCGTATGCATCAACTCGTGGAATAGGAGGAAATTGTTGATGATCGTAACCATCCTCCAATTCCTGTTTGGCATGCAAAACCGTCACGGATGCTCCTGTCTTTTTGGCAATTGCTGCGGCTGTTTCTTCAGCCATAATGCTTGAGCGAGAACCATCTACTGGAACCAGAAGTTTTGTTAGGAATGTTTTTTGACTCATTCTTCCGCAAATCCTGTTGGTCGCTATTCTCAATTAAACTCTAGACTCATTTATCCGTTTCGTTTACCAGCTTAATCCACTTTAGCGAGTATTTTTTATTTGCTATAACTGTGGTTTAAGCATTATCATGAGCCATGTTTTCTGTTCAGTCAAACTTGAATGCGCATGGACAAATCTTGTTTAACATGCATAAACCGCATTTCGGCTTCTTTGCAATGCATATTCTTCTACCGTGAAAAATCAGCAGGTCCGTGAACCTCATCCAACTGGTTCTAGGAACTAGTTTCATCAAATCTTCTTCTATCTTTTCAGGGTTTTCATTCTCTGTAAGTCCTAATCTTTGGGAAAGCCGGCGGACATGAGTGTCCACTGCTATTCCTTCAACGACGCCGTAAGCATTGGACAAAACAATGTTTGCAGTTTTTCTGGCAACTCCGGGAAGTTCAAGAATTTCCGCCATGGTTTTTGGAACTTGCGAATCATATTTCTCCACTAGGATTTTGCAGCAGTTCTTTATGTTTCTAGCCTTATTTCTGTAAAAACCTGTAGGTCTTATGTCCTGTTCAAGCTCCTTTAAATCCGCATCAGCGTAATCCCTTGCTGTCTTGTACTTTTTGAACAGCATTTTCGTAACCATGTTTACTCTCTCGTCAGTGCACTGGGCTGAAAGCATTGTAGCTATTAACAGCTCCAGAGGATTTGTGTAGTTTAGGGCAATTTTTGCGTCAGAATGTTCTTTCTCAAGAAGCTTGATTATCTTTAACACTCTGGCTTTGTCATCTAGACTTGAGCTTGAAGATTTATTTCCCAACCTCTCATTCCCCGTTCTACAGCTTTTCTGCCAAGCTGTCTGCGATAAGCTTTTACTTGCTTTATAGAAATATGTTTTGAGGTGATACCGGTTGGACATGAAACTTGTTGTCGATGGCGAAAATATAGATCTCAACGAGTTTGTAGTGAAAATCTTAAGCGGAACAATAGCGGGTGCAGTGACTTCTCTGCGAGACATAAGAAAGGACTGGAAAAAGATCGAAATAGAAGTGACACGGTAGACTTTAGCTTTAGGCTAAACCTCTACTGCGTCAGTACGTAGAGTTATCTCAGCAAAGAATTCTCTTTTTGCCTTGCATATGGGACAGATGTATGGTGGTTCTTCGCGGAAGACTACATAACCGCACTGTTTGCAATACCACAATTTCTGTTTAATCTCAGCGGGCGGTTTTGCAGGTGTGGGAGCCGTTTCAGTTTTCCTTTCTGGCTGGGCTTCTGTTATTGGTCCATATGCTCTTATCAGTTTTTCTTTGGGTCTGCGCTCTGGAACTGGTTGCAATTGGGTTTTGCCTTCAAAAATGTCTTTTCGAACATAGAGTGCGCAGTAGCATGCGCCGAATTCTTCAACGTCTGGGTCTCGGTAATCGCAGGGGCATATTATGTCTCTGTCGATGTCGTATTTTCCCGTGGCGAGTCTGCACGGGCAAGAGGGATAACCGTACAGTTCCTCATTATGTTTTAATCCTTCAATCAGATCTTTGAGAAAATCCTCGTCAGGATTCAAATAGTAGCCACGTGATTTTGCATCGCTTTCTGCTCTTCGACGAACAGACTCTAATGTTATCAAATTTCCAAAGCCTCGCTTAGTTTATCTTTACGGAAACCCGTGATTACGATTTTGTCGTCTACTATTATGGTTGGGTAGCTGAGTTCTCCGCCCTTGTTCAGAATTTCCATTTTGATTTTTTCTTTCTCTTTCCCGTCTATCAGGTCAACATCGATGCACTCGTATTCGACCTTGTTGTCTTTCAAAAACTTCTTTGTCAGCTTGCACCATGCGCAAGTGCTCAGTGCGTATAAGCGAACTTTGTGTTTGTTGTTTTCACCGCGAACTTTAACAACGCTCATGTTCTCACTTGTTAATCTTTACGTGTTGAGTTTGATATAACTATTTAGTGATGATGATGCTTTATTGCGTATGCACTCAAATACTTATTTGCTCCATACTCTTACGAATCAGTGACTATTGGTGAATTGGTATGAAGGAATATGATTTGATAGTGATTGGCACTGGTTCTGCCATGGACATTGTTAATGCGGCAATCGGTGGAAACCCGAAGATCAAAATCGCCGTTATAGATAAGGATGAGGCGGGTGGCATATGCCTAACTAGAGGTTGCATCCCGTCAAAAATATTGATATACAGTGCTGAATTGGTTAGAAATATCGAAGGCGCAGGCGAATTCGGTTTAGATGTTCAGTTGAGAAAGATAGATTTTTCGAAAGTAATGGAGAGAATGAGGCGCCTTATCTACGCAGACATTAACGCGATACGAGAAGGGCTATCTCACTCCAAAAACGTGGACTATTACCCGACAGTAGCGGAATTCACCGCTCCTTACACAATGAAAGTTGGGAATGAAACGATAACGGCGAAGATGATTATTCTCGGCACAGGGTCAAAGCCCACAATTCCCCCCATAAAGGGCTTAGAAAATGCAGGCTACCTTACAAGCGACACAATCCTAAAATTGAATCAGTTACCCAAAAGCGTCGCAGTTGTTGGCGGAGGATACATAGCTGCGGAGTATGGACACTTTCTTTCAGCCATGGGATCGGAAGTCACGGTAATTGGCAGGAATCCACAGTTTTTGTCTGGTGAGGAACCGGAAGTTTCTGTGCTTGCCAAGAAAGAGTTAGGGGAATATATGAAAATTCTTACAAATGTCGAGGTTAACGAAGCGGAAAAAACAGTTGAAGGAATGAAAAGACTCGTGGGTGTTGACAGGAAAACTGGAAAAAGAATCGAGATAAAAGCCGAGGAAATCCTTATCGCCACTGGCAGAGGACCGAACACCGATGTGCTTCATCCAGAAAGAGGAGGAATAAAAATAGACAAAGAAGGATGGATCGTAGTCAACGAGTTTCTGGAAACTTCGCAACCAAACGTTTGGGCGCTGGGTGATGCTGACGGCAAATACTTGTTCAAACACGTAGCGAACCACGAGTCACTGGTTGTATATCTAAATGCCATATTGAAACATAAGGTGAAAGTGGATTACCACGCGGTTCCACATGCCGTTTTTACGTATCCAGAAATTGCAAGCGTTGGACTTGGGGAGAAAGAGGCTATAGAGAGCTACGGCGAAAAGGGGATCTTGATCGGAATTCACAGATATCAGGACACTGCCAAGGGCGAAGCAATGGGCATAGAAAATGGTTTCGTAAAGGTCATCGTGCAAAAGGAAAGCCTGAAAATCTTGGGAGCACACATAATCGGGCCTTATGCCTCTGTTCTCATACAGGAAGTAGTGAATCTAATGTATACTTCTGATCAAAGCGCAAGTCCAATAATCCGCGGAATGCACATTCACCCTGCCTTAAGTGAAGTGGTGGATAAGGCGTTCCATGAATTGATGACTCGCGAAATGTACCATCACGTCATTGAAGAACACTATGGACTTGCTCTTAAATGATCAGTGGCATGAAACTTCCATTGGAGAGAAAAATTAAATACTTCCCTACTTTTTACCTATGGGCAGGTGAGAAAAATGCCGATAGACCAAGATTTTCAGAAGAAACGAACAGTAGTGAGCCAGCACAATGGACACAATGTTTGGGGACCTGTAGAGCCTCCAAAGAAGCTCGGTATACATGGTACTAATGTGGCGGTGGATTGGGACGTTTGCACTGGAGATGGCGTATGCTTAGAAGTGTGCCCCGTAACTTTGTTTGATTGGGCGGAAAGTCCTGGGCATCCGACCTCTGAAAAGAAGTCTGATCCTGCAAGAGAAAGAGACTGCATACAATGTCTGGCATGCGAAACCTCATGTCCGACTCAAGCGATAAAAATCACTCCACCATAAACAAATTAGCACGATCCCATTTTTTCATTATGCTCTCGTCTTTCTGTCCCCAGCATTAACAACTCTTGAATATCCGCTAAAAATTGAATAATTCGCTGAAAGTAGATAAAGAAAATCCGTTGGAGAAAAAAAGAGCAACTGCAGGAGCTATTACATAGTTTCAAGTCTTTTGTTGATAGCTTCCCAGTTGGCGATGTTCCAGAACGCGTCGATAAACTTGGCTCTTTCATTTTTATAGTCAATGTAGTATGCGTGTTCGAAGACGTCTAGAACCATTAGAATTTGGAATGTGGGATAAACGTTGGTGTTATGTTTTTCTATTTGCACTATTATAGGCCTATTGGTTAATTTGTCGAGCGATAGTGCCGCCCATCCGGATCCTTCAACGCTGCTAGCGGCCTGTGAAAATTCTTTCTTGAACCTGTCGAAACTTCCGAACTCCTTTTGAATGGCGTCGCTTAGGCGTCCACTGGGTTTTCTGTCCTCTTTGCTTGGCGGAGCTAGGTTGCCCCAGAATAACGAATGTAGTTTGTGTCCTCCTATGTTGAACGACAACTCTTTCAAAGTTGCTTTCATGTCCAGATCCGCATTTTCTTTTCTGGCGTTGTCAAGCTTTTGAAGAATAGCATTTGCGCCGTTGACGTATGCTTGATGATGTTTGCTGTGATGTATTCTCAACTGTTCCTCAGACATGTGAGGCGCTAAATCCTTATAGTCATAGGCAAGTTTTGGTAAAACATAAAATTTTGTTGATTCCATATTTAACCCAGAAGACCATCTTCAAAGACTGCTTTTATACTTTGCCTGTCGCAGTCTGTCGACAACAATCCAAAATCTTGCTTTTGTGCCTCAAATGCGTTCCCATTTATCCTTAAGCAAGCGTTATATGACACATCAAAATAACATGGAACTAGTGATGAATATGGGTTGTTGGAAATGGTTTGACGGTGTTCTTAAAGAGGCTGGAGTAGGCGTTACAGACAAAAACAAAGGAAAGATAGACGAAGTGATACACAAATACATAAGCGAGCAGTCAAGCTACGGACATTGCTCTGCAGATTGGAAAAAAGCCAGAAAGCAAATTCAAGAAGACCCAAAAATGAAAAAAGAACTCATCAACAAGCTCAAATCATTAACCTAACACTCTTCTGCCTCAAAGTTTTTTCACATTGAAACATCAATAGAAGCATGGTGAACAGCTTGGAAAAATGGGAATGCACAGTTTGCGGTTACATATATGATCCTGAAAAAGGAGATCTGGAGCACGGTGTTAAGCCTGGGACACCGTTCGAGCAGTTGCCGGACGACTGGGTTTGCCCAGTATGCGGCGTCCCTAAAGATCAGTTCGTCAAGAAAACGTAAAACCACAATTACAAATTCAGTCTTCGTCATTTGTGCTTTTGGCTCTAATATAGCTGCTGTCTCGTCATTACCGTTCAAGTCAAGTTCTCTATTTGGAAGCTTCTGCAGAGGAAGGCTGTGATTTTTCGGTATGGGTAAACTTATTTATTAAAGACCAGCGATGAGGTAGTCAACGAGGCAGTTAACATGGGTTTCCCTAAAAAATTCCTTTGGGGCGTAGCTCTTAGTGGATTTCAGGCTGAGATGGGTGATTCTAAAGGGAGAAACACAGATGCCAACACGGACTGGTACATGTGGGCACACGATCCTACTAACATAAAAAAAGGCATAGTAAGCGGCGACCTACCAGAAGACGGTGTTGACTATTGGAACCGCTATAAAACGGATCATAAAATAGCCAAAAATCTCGGTCTTAACGCCTATAGAATTGGAACAGAGTGGAGCAGAATCTTCCCTAAGAATACACATAATGTAAAAGTTGATGTTGAAAGAGCCTCTGACGGAAACATCGCCAAAATAGAAGTAGACGATTCTGACCTCGAAAAACTCGACAAGATCGCAGACAGAGAATCACTCAACCATTACCGAGCAATTATAGATGATTTGCGAGCTAACAATTTCAAGGTTTTCGTTTGTTTAAGCCATTTCACCAATCCACTGTGGATACATGATCCCATAACCGTTCGCGACACAAAACTTTGCAGAGGTCCCAGAGGATGGCTTGATGAAAGTACGATTGTCGAGTTCACCAAATATGCGGCGTACATGGCTTGGAAGTTAGGTGACATTGTCGATTGCTGGGTTACCTTCAACGAACCCACGGTGACGATCGAAAGCTACAGCGTTAGGCTTTTCAAAAACTTCCCGCCAGGCATAGAAAACCCAGAAGCCTCTAAGAAAGCCCGTTTAAACATAGCCATCGCACATGCACGTGCATATGACGCAATCAAGAAGCTAGACACCCTCAAAGCAGACAAAGACAGCATCTCTCCCGCAGACGTAGGGCTAATACACGTAGTAATACCCGCAGAACCTCTAGACTCCAAAAAGGAGCTTGATGTCAAAGCAGCTGAATCCTTGAACCAAATGCACAGTCACTGCTTGATACAGGCTTTAACCAGTGGCTGGCTGGATGAGAATTTTGACGGGATAAAAGAGAGGAAAAAACGTAAAAGCTACGTGGGAAAGCGCCTAGACTGGTTAGGTGTAAACTATTACACTAGATGGGTGATTAAGAGTAAGATTTCATCACCTAGGCTGTCAGCCGAGAACGCTGTGTTGCCTGAATTCGTGCCTGATTATGGTTTCAGTTGCAAGAAAAACAGCACATCGGTTGATGGACTACCAACATCAGATTTCGGGTGGGAAATTTATCCTGATGGCATGTTGGAAGCCTTAAGGCTAATGAAAGATTATGGAAAGCCTCTTTATGTGACAGAAAATGGAGTTGCAGACTCAGAAGACAAGCTAAGATCCCGATTCCTAATAGATCATTTAAAGAGTTTAGACAACGCCATAAACGAGAAGATAGATGTTCGAGGATATTTTCATTGGTCTATAATGGATAATTATGAGTGGGCTATGGGCTTTAAGATGAAATTCGGTCTTTACGCGGTTGATATTAAGACTAAGGAGCGGACACCGAGAAAAAGCGCAACAACATACAAGAAAATAATAGAAAACCGAGAGATAACAGAGGAAATTGAGAAAAAAGCGAAACGCCATTAATATGGTTCTAAGCGATCCATCGCCTTTACCATCTTTGATGCACTGAACACTTAATGAACTTATCATAGACAGCCTTAATGCCTCTCACAGTTTCGGAACTCAAATCGGCTAATTCACTTACACTAATATTCTCTTCAACCTGTTTCGCATTCTTCGCTCCTGGGATGATGCAACTAACCTCATTGTGCATCAGTATCCATTTCAACGCTAATTGGACAAGACTCATGTTTTCGGGTTTTATCCGTTTCAATTCTTCAACTGCTTTAAGACCTGTTTCAAAATCAACCCCAGAAAAAGTTTCCCCTACGTCAAAAGCTTTTCCTTCTCTATTATAATTTCTATGGTCACTCGCTGGAAACTCTGTTTTTAAGCTCATCTTTCCCGTTAAGAGACCGCTAGCCAATGGGACTCTAGCGATGACTGCAACGTTTCTTTTTCTGCATTCTTCAAAAAACAGTTCCATTGGTCGCTGCCGAAAAATGTTGAATATTATCATTACGCTAACAACGCCGGGATATTCAATTGCTTTTAAGCCTTCTTCCACTTTTTCAACGCTAACGCCGTAATGCTGAATTTTGTCTTCTTCAACGAAACTGTCCAACGTTTCAAAGACTTCTGGCTTATAGTACAAATCAGTAGGCGGAGAATGCAGTTGTATCAGATCAATCGTGTCGACGCAGAGATTCTTCAAAGACCTGTCCAAAAACCTCTCAAGATTTTCTTTGGTATATCCTGAGCTGACATGAGGATTCAGTCTTCTACCAAATTTTGTTGCGACATAAACTTTTTTGTTTGACTTTTTTAGAAACTGCCCGATTAGCCGTTCGCTTCTTCCATCGCCATAGACATCTGCAGTGTCAAAGAAATTGACTCCTCTTTCAACGGCTTTTTGCATAACTTCCATAGCGTCTTTTTCACTTACGTCTCCCCAGCCAGCACCGCCAATTGCCCATGCTCCCAGACCAACTTCGCTTACTTTCCAATTGGTTTTTCCAAAAACTCTGTACTTCATTGCCATTTCACCACATAATTGTGCCATTCACACTTTTTTAATTTATGCAACAAACGTAAATTAGTGTTTTGTTTTCGAAAAACTGTAGTCGCATACTTGAGTCTTCAAAACCTTATTATTGTGATAGTGCAAATTCTAAAATTGACCACGTATGGCTGTAGCCAAGATAAAGAAAAGAGACGGGAGAATAGTTGATTTTGATTCTAGCAGAATCAAAGATGCAATTCAGAAGGCTTTCATCGCTGTCGAGCTTAAAGATGGAGAAAGAGCTGAGGACATATCTCGCGAAGTGGTTAGACGCCTAGATGAAAGATTCAGGGAAAGAATTCCATCTGTTGAAGATGCTCAGGATATTGTCATAGAGGTTTTGAAGCAGAAAGGCTTCGAAAAAGTAGCCTCAGAATATCAGGCTTACAGACAGAAAAAAGAGGAAATAAGAGAGTTAAGAGGAAAACTTGGAATAGCAGAGCCAAAACTGACTGTCAACGCCCTTGAAGTTCTCAGCAGAAGATACCTGTTAAAAGATGAAAACGAAAAAATCATAGAAACCCCCCCTCAAATGTTTAACAGAATCGCAACGGCTGTAGCGCAAGTTGATCCGCGATACGGCGACAACCAACAAGAAAGCCAAAAAGCCTTTTACGAAATGCTGACCCGACTTGAGTTTATCCCCAACTCTCCAACACTTTTTAACGCAGGAACAAAGCTAGGCCAACTATCCGCATGTTTCGTGCTGCCAGTCGAAGACTCTTTAGAAGGCATCTTCGGCGCAGTTAGAAACACTGCTTTAATTGAAAAGAGCGGGGGAGGAGTTGGCTTTGACTTCTCTAGGTTGAGGCCGAAGGGAGATATCGTCATGTCAACTAAAGGCGTAGCCTCTGGCCCTGTGAGTTTTATGCGGGTTTTCGACATGGCGACTGAAGTCATAAAGGCTGGAGGAAAAAGAAGAGGCGCTATGATGGGGATTCTGCGGGTCGATCATCCAGACATCATGGAATTCATAACCTCGAAACACAATCCAGATTTTCTTTCCAACTTTAACATTTCAGTTGCTGCAACCGACGAATTCATGAAATCTGTCGAAGAAAACAGCGAATATTGGCTTGTAAACCCTAGAAACAAAGAAAAAACTAGAAAACTCAAAGCCAGAGAAGTATGGAATTCGATGATCCAATCAGCATGGGCAACCGGAGATCCAGGAGTCGTTTTCATTGACGAAATCAACAGGCACAATCCAACACCAGAAGTTGCACCTGTGGAGTCAACCAACCCTTGCGGCGAACAGCCGCTGCTTCCTTACGAATCATGCAATCTAGGGTCAATCAATCTTTCAACAATGGTTGAAGATGGAAAGATAAACTGGGAAAAACTGCGGGAGACCATTCGAAACGCGGTTCATTTTCTTGACAACGTCATAGACGCAAACAAGTATCCTCTGAAGGAGACAGATGATATTACTCGGGCAAATCGGAAAATCGGTTTAGGCTTCATGGGCTTAGCGGACATGCTCATAAAACTTCGGATTCCCTACGATTCTCAGGAAGCGTTGGATCTGGCGGAAAGGCTGATGAAGTTTGCTGAGGAAGAAGGCCACAAGAAATCTATTGAGATCGCGGAAAAAAGAGGTTCTTTCCCGAATTTTGACAAAAGTATTTGGAAGGATAAGTATCCTGCCATGAGAAACGCCACGGTAACAACCATTGCACCTACAGGAAGCATAAGCATAATTGCAGGCTGTTCCTCCGGCATCGAGCCCTTGTTTGCAATATCCTTCATGCGAAACGTTTTGAGCGGAACGAGGCTCTTTGAAACCAACCCATTGTTCGAAATTACAGCCAAAGAAAGAGGATTCTACAGCGCCAAACTTCTCGAAGAAATAGCCAAAACAGGTTCAGTTCAAAACATTGACGGAATACCAGAAGACGTCAAAAAACTCTTCGTCACAGCATTGGATATTGCGCCGGAATGGCATGTTCGAATGCAAGCCGCATTCCAGAAATATACGGACAACGCCGTGTCCAAAACTGTAAATCTTCCAGCAAACGCAACTGTCGAAGACGTTAGGAAAGTCTATGATCTCGCTTGGAACCTGAAATGCAAGGGAGTTACTGTTTTCAGGTATGGAAGTAAGCCGGAGCAGGTTCTCTACATAGGAGAGATAAAAGTGCCGGAAGGAACGTTTGTTTCTGCCGACTCAGAGTATGCAGGCGGTTGTCCCACGAAAACCTGTCCGTTCCCATGAGAGAACTGCAGAAACTCCTATTCTTTTTCTATCCTTAAGTTATAGCTCATCTTAACTCCTGCCTTGTCGAAGAGCACGCCGACCGGGCAGCCTTTCAATGTTAATTCATGTATTCTTTGAATCCTATCCTTGGGTGCATCCATTTTCACTGTTATGTCAACATTTGCCTCAGTTATAGTCCCAACCTCTTCAGATTTGACAGCTTCCACTTTCACTTCAATATCCTTCAATGGAAACCTCATTTTATTCGCATTCATAGCAAATATTGTTGCGTAGCATCCAGCATAACTCATAACACAAAGTTCAAGCGCTGACGGTCCCATGTCAGTTCCACTGTCCCGAGGCTGATCCAAGCATATGGCGTGGCTTCGACCATTATCAACGTCTATTCGATAGCCTTTCACTAACTTCGCTGTAGAATTAATTTTCGCCAAAACTTTCACCTTCACCTCTAAGCTAAGATCATTCTTATACATTTTTCGTCTTTTTCAAAACGGAGTCCAAACAGGACACCGTCAAGATATGGGCACGCGATTCAAGGAGTTAAATAGAACTAATATCTTGGAAAAATCAGAACCATGCAAGGAATAAAGAGAATTCACCCAGCAACAATTTTAGTAAGTCCTAATGGTTAATCCTAAGATAGGCAGGTGAAAGCGAATGAGTTTGATACCTGACGAAAATAAAGAGCACTTGAGAAGCGAGTTTAAAGAGAAAATGGAGAAACTCGTAAAGATTATCGTATTCACACACGAAGTGGAATGCAAGTTCTGCGCCGAAACCAAACAGCTAATCCAAGAGTTAGCAGAGTTAAGCGACAAAATCAAAGTTGAAACTTACGATTTGACGGCAAACGCGGACAAAGCCAAAGAGTTTGACGTAGACAAGGCTCCCGCACTGGTTATTACTGGAGAAAAGAATTATGGCGTGAGATTCTTCGGATTACCATACGGTTACGAGCTTCAAACTCTGATAGAGGCGATAATTAACGTTTCGCGCGGCAAAACAGACATCCAAGACAAAACGAAAGAAATGCTTAAAGAAATCAAAACTCCTGTACACATCCAAGTTTTTGTGACTCTAACCTGTCCTTACTGTCCGATTGTTGGAGGCATCGCCCACAAATTCGCTATCGAAAACGATTTGATCAAGGCGGATGTCATTGATGGAGGCGAGTTTCCCGATTTGGCTCTCAAATACGGCGTCATGGGTGTTCCTAAGACTGTTATAAACGAGAAAATCGAGTTTATGGGAGTGCTTCCAGAAGACCTGTTTTTCGAACACATCCTACTAGCGACTCAGTGAAAAAAGGCGTCTTCGTATTGGATGCAAAGAGCATGGTTAACGCTGACGAGGAACTGACTCTCATCTTCATCTACAGCGGAGAATTCGCAGAACGGGTTATACGCAACTTGATAAATGACCCGAGCTTCTGCAAATCCTGCGGTCTCTATTGTGATTCCTGCAAATACAACGCATACAGTTTTGTCCGCAATATTCGAGCAGCAATAGAACTTCCAAACCCTTCTAAACTGCCAGCCTTCATAGACAATCCTGAAAGCCACTTGCCCAAAAAGATACCGCAAGCGGATCTTTGCATTTCTTCTGGGTTGCATAAAGACCTGCTGCTGGAACTACCGCATGCTCTACAAAGGGCACGGGTCAAGGGATTGATTGTGCCGGTCGAGGATTTCAACGAGGTTCCATTGGGCTTAAGGAAACAAGTCGAAGAAAACTGTCGAGAAATGGATCTAGAAAGTGCCTTTCCTAAACCCTTCTGCTCGTTGGAACCAGCCAAGGACAAGCCTGTAATTTCAAGATTCGTAAGCGACATGAAAGCAGGAAGGCCCTCATTAGAAATCTCAACGCGAATGAGAGGCAAACACAAGATCATAGAGTCCGCCATAGTTAGAAGGAGTGCACCATGCGGTTCCACATGGTATGTAGCGAAAAGACTCGCTGGAGTAGAAACCAAAAAGCAACTGCTTCATGATGCAATAGCGAAAGCTCACCATAGTTACCCGTGCACCGCAACGATGAACGTGGATCCAGAAGCGAAGGAACCGATACTTCATATCGGCGGTCATATAATACGCAAAGAAATTGAGAAAGCATTGAAGCAAGCTTGAGAAATTAGGGTTTTGAACGAGGAAAATGTCGACAACCAGTCTATAGTTAAAAGTGTTTTAATTATGGAATGGGGGCAACCAACCCGTCAAAGAATGGGTCGAAACTTAGGATCAGTTTAATGCGGCTTTTTTCCATGAGAGCCAATGATGTGCAATCAGTTAACCGTGGAATCCTTGAACATTTCGGATTTCTCCCCGCCATTTCACAGGCGTCTTTTGTGATCCATAGTTTGTGATTCTTGACGAATAAATAATATGCCGCCCAATGTTCTGTGGCTAAATAATGTCTTCTTTAGAAACGCACAAGCACCACTTACTGAGAATTGATACTTTTGCCATTCTCCTAGCATTTCTCTCTTTCATCACGTGCGTGTTTTTTGCTAAAACTGTCACTGACAATAACCGCCATGGAGCATTATCAATGTTCTGGCGCGAATTTTGCAGTTGCCATGGATTATTGCTGGCGAAATGTTGTTCCCCATAACCTTTGCGGGCTCTTCATGATGATTATCAGATCTTACAGCATGAGTTCCTTCAAGTTTAGCGCCATAATCGACTGTAAGAAATGGTTTAATCTCTGTCCATAAGCCTCTTCATAGCTATACGTGCGCTTTTTTATGTTTTGATCTAAAGCCACTTGCAAAATTGTCATTGACGTTTGTAAAAAATATGTATAAACTCAATGTTCAAAAATAGGTTTTCTAGCCGAAAACAATGGAAAATTATTTATCTACCATCATTAGAAACCATGGCTATCGAGATATGTTGGAGGAAATTAAATGGCTAAATGTCCCAAATGCGGAACCGTTGTCAGCTCGCCAAAAAAGAAATGGACAATGGCCGGCCGGCCTGACAAGGCAGGCAAGAGAATGCAGTTAGAAATCGGACTGTTCGATTGCCCGAAATGTCACAAGCCGTTCCGTGAAGTACTCAGCAAGAAGAAGATCTAGATTCCCGGCAAATACTGACGATTCATTGGGCCCAAACCTAAGCGAGAAGGCCCTGAGGCGAAGATCTGCACATAATTTCCCCTTTTATTTTTTGAAAGAACGAAGCGTTAAGTTTTTAAAACATGTAAGACTAAATCAGCAAGAACATTTGGTCTAATAGAAGGAAAAATAGTGACTACGCAAAAGCTCAGGCGAATATTGAAAAATGAATACTTCAAAATTATAGTAACAATCGTGGCGATAATTGCCATATTCTTTGGATTCTGGTTCGGTTCGCAAATTGTTCTGAACACCAATTACCCAGCGTTAGCTGTGGCTTCAGGTAGCATGTGCCTGTTGCCCGGTTCCGAATGTGACGGATGGTCTCATCCATTCGAACGCACGCTTCATTTAGGGGATTTGATCATAATTCAAGGAGTAGATCCGAAAGAGATCAAAGCAGCTCCTTATCCTGATGGAGACATTATTGTGTTCCGCCGGGGTAACGAATTAATCGTTCATAGGGCAATAGCAGTGCATGTTGAAAATGACGAGTTATCTTTTACAACAAAGGGTGATGGTAACAGCGGCCCAGACCCAGTGACTGTTCCACAGGAGAATGTTATTGGAAGAGTTGTTATGCGGATTCCTTGGGTTGGCCATGTTGCTCTTCTTATGCGTAATCCTTCAGGAATATACGTGATAATAATTCTCGTTGTCGTTTTAATAGTCGCAGAGTTTATTTTTCCAGTTTTTACGAGAAAGGACTCTGAGCCTGAACATGGGCAAGATGTGGAAAAGCATGAGCCTTCAAATCAACCAGAAACAGAACCAATGTAGCGAAGTCGATGATATAACAATCAAGGTGTTGCAAACTGCGACTCTCTTAAGATTTTGAGCTTAAAATATCCGCTAGTTGGCGGCGCGATGCCTGAACGCGATAGTTTCATGCGTAAACGTATAATCAGACCTGCAAGTGCAACAAACGCGTTGCCTATTAGGCTTATGTAGACCCCGATTTCTAAAGCGCATAGATGGTGCATTTCCCGAATTATTTAATAGCCAATCTAATCCTATGAAGCTGCCACATGCGACAATTATAGAAACATTGCAGCAATATCAAAAGAAATGTTGCGGATATAACAATCTTTGCGGCTTGGAACTTATTTCCACAAATGCTTGACTACTACCGAAAATGCCTTTAAACGCATAACAGGTTGGCATGACAAATGTGGTAAGGCTTTTTAGATTATGTGAACGCTTGAGGCCTTGAAAGTCAGGAAGACATTATAGTTTAGGTTGAGTCCCATTTCATTGAATGAACGTTTGGTTATTTGTACGGTGAGAAGTTTTCCAATGTCTACTTTAAGCCTGACAAGCGAACCCATATCTGTGATTTCAACAATTCTGCCCGTGAACACATTTCTAGCGCTAGATTCCAATGGCTTCTTAGATAAAATTATGTCTTGAGGATTTATGAAGACGGAGATTTCACCTTGCTTCTGAAAGGCTGCTTCTATTTGAACTCCGTTGCCTACATCCACAGTTGTCGTGCCTGCACCAGTGATTTTTGAAGAACCAGCGAAAGTATTGTCAACCGCGGCAAAAACAGCCAAATTTCTTGAAAGCTTGTTGAAAATGTCCGTTGATGTCCCAACTTCAGTTATTTTCCCATCGTTTATCAATGCGATGCGTTGAGGCATAGCTTTCGCTTGGAACATGTTATGCGTAGCAATCGCAATAGTAGTTTTTAGTTCATGGTTAATCGTAGTTATGATTTCCTCAATTACTGAAGCGTTCTTCGGATCTAAATTCGCAGTAGGTTCATCCAACAGAAGAAGCTTCGTTTTCAGAACCAAAGCCCTGGCTAAAGCTACTCTTTGCTGTTCTCCACCTGAAAGTTTCTTCGCGGAACGCTTCTCGAAGCCTTCCAGCTTCACAAGTTTCAAGGCTTTCCTTACTTCTTCCTCTAAGACAGTTTTCGGCATTTTGCGCATCTTCAAACCATAAGCAACATTGTTGAAAACTGTGGTGCTGAAAAGCAGAGTCTTCTGGAAAACCATGGTACTCTGAATTCTCATCTTCTCGGCGTTTTTGTCGGTGACTTTTTCGCCTTGAAACTTAACCTCTCCACTCTCGGGTTTGAGCAAGAAAGCTAACACTCTAAGGAGGGTGGTTTTTCCTGATCCATTGGGACCGAGCAGAGCCAAGATTTCTCCTTCTTCAACTTGAAGCGTAATATCATTTAGCACTCTCTGATTGCCGAAGGATAACGTCAAATCCTTCATTTCTATAATCGCAGTCAACTCTTGCGTTTGCTCCGCATCTAGATGACGTTTTCTATTGAGGCATCCTTCCTAATATAAAAAGGATCCGTGGGTTTCTAGCTACAACAATTATTAGGTTTATCCCAAAGACTATAGCAAGCAAAATTATTGCCAAGGCGATGGCCGTCGAGAAATCACCTCTTGACGTGAGATTCGAAATATCCGTTGTCAAAACATCAGTAAACCCTGCTAGATTTCCACCCGCCATGAGAGCGACCCCCAGCTCTGCGATGGCACGGTTAAAACCAGCAGCATTTGAAAGGATCATCCCATTGACAGCTTCTTTCAAAACAGCGATTGAAGCTTGAGATTCGGAGGCGCCCAAAGTCTTTGCCAAATTCATCATTTCCGGATCAACCGATTCGACGGCATTAACTGCAATACTTACAATCAGAGGCGTCACCAGCAACGCCTCGCCTAGAATAATCGCTCCAGGAGTGTAAAGCAGCCCCAAGAATCCTAGAGGACCAGCCTTAGAAAGAAGTAGCCACAGAAAAAGCCCTAAGGCTACAGTAGGGATACCGATCATCGATGTAAAAAAACCCTTGATTATTGATTTGCCTCGGAAATTCTTCAAGCCCAAAACCATTGCTATTGGTGTTGCCCAGAGTACAGCGAGAATCGTAGCGACGCCAGAAAAAAGGAGGGAACGGTAAACAATGCCGTAAAATGAAGGGTCGCCCGAGAAGATCAGTTGAAAAGCTCTTATTATTCCGCTTATTATTTCATCCAAAGAGTTGTACCTCTATGAATAGAGTTCTGGGTGATCATCTCGGAATTCTTGTGGGCATTCTGTACCATTGAAGTAAGCATATTTTGGAATCCATGAGGCATCGGGCTGGGGACTGTTGTCTTTTAGAGCCTGCACTGCACCGTGAAATAGGCTTTGCGAGTAATTGCCAGTGCCATAGTTGCTTATTACCTGCTGACCCGCGTCTGACACTAACCATTTGATGAAGGTTATGGCTTGGCTGAAGCTTGCATTGCTGACTTTTTGTGGGTTCACCGCGTAAACGCTGTAAACATTAAGAAGGGAGTAGTCCGGACCTTGAATTATTGCCCTCAGTGAAATTATGTTGTTGTGATAAAACTGAAGATATGTTCCTAGGTCTGAGAGCGTATACGCGTTTTTTTGGTCAGTCACTTGGAGCGTGGCGCCCATGCCTTGGCCAGTGCTGGTAAACCATGTTTCCTTAGATATTGACGTCCAGTTGTAACCTGCTGATTTCCAGAGACTTACCTCTTTCGAATATGTGCCTGAGTTGTCATTCCGTGAAACCCATACTATAGTGCCAGTTTGGTTTCGCCCGTAGGCTAATATGCTCTTCAATGCTTCGGTAGCATTCTTGCCATCGATCCCTGCTGGATCAGAGCTGGGTCCAACTATGGTGAAGTAGTTCCAAGCGATGATTCTTCTGCAGACCAGAGTGCCATCCGCGAGGTAAGGGTATTCAGATGATGGTGCGTGAACCAGAACAACGTCAGCCTGTCCAGCTGCTGCATTCGCAAGAGCAACTCCAGTTCCCTGCGCGGCGATGTTTAGGGTGATCTTATGCGTGGCTTCGTATTGTGTCTTGATTTCGGATAATAATCCGGTATCCCAGAGGCTTGTGGTCGTGGATATCGTGAGCCGAGGTGTTGGGGAGAATTCCAGATAAGCGACTGTTCCTGCAACCACTATTATTGTTGCTACTGCTGCGGCAATCAAGATCTTTTGCCATGCTTGCATACTTTTATCACCGTTATGCATGTTGAGTCATATCGCTAAGCTTTATAAATATTGTGAACAAATAAGCCTAAACCAGAATGCCCACCCACAAAAAGCACAAGTTTTCAGGCAAAATATGGATCGAGCACAACGAGAAACCATTATTAGGCAAAGGCGGCGCTGAAATTCTACAAGGAATAGCAGAAGAAACCTCAATTTCCAAAGCCGCAAAAAGTCGAGGCATGTCATACCGTTACGTTTGGAACTACATCCAAAAGATCGAAAAAACCATAGGCGAACCAATCGTGGAAACTTACAGGGGCGGCAAGGCCGGAGGTGGCGGAGCAAAACTGACAAAACTGGGCCAAAGTCTGCTAGCTGAATACAAAAGGTGGGAGAGCTATTTGGGTGAGATTCTTTCAGACCCTGATTATTGGGAGGTGATAGGGTTGAAAATAAGTGCACGAAACCGCTTGAAAGGAAAAGTAGTTGCTGTTGAAAAAGAGCAGATTACGGGGAAGGTAAAAGTTGAGATAAAAGTGCCTGCAATGATCACTGCAGTGATTACAAGGGAAGCTATCGAAGAGTTGGACATAAGAGTAGGGGATGAAGTGGAGGCAATCGTAAAAGCAACAGAAGTAATGATAGGAAAATAGAGTACAAATTGAAGAACTGCATGTCATCAGATAAAAATCCCAAAACATTGACAGCTCAGGTAAACTAGCGTTCCTTAAGCGGAACGGACTACGCATTTCAAATTTGAACGATGACCACACAATCACCATCGTTGACTCTGCAACGAAGGCAAAAAAGTTGAAAGCCATTGTAGCAAAGCGCACTAGAACCAGGTTCGTACTTGTTTTGCGAATTTATAGAAAATTGAGCTACTGCAAGAACAAAATGGAGTCTTGGCATTTGCTGTTTTTTGACGGTGACTCTCTAGGCACAGTGAAACATTTTACCATAAAATATAACTAGTAAATGCAGCACTCAGATTATTGCTTATACCAATAGGCAGAAATGAAGGGGAAGAGCACACTTGATAATGCGCATACTTCAATGGGTGATGAACATGCCCTTCGGAGATGGTCATCTTATTGTCCTTTCTTCTGAAAAAATGATCTGAAGTTTGGACGATCGTATGTTTCCCACGAAAGCGGAAACTGCTTCAAGCCTGCATTAAGGCTTTAAAGAGAAGGGAGGTAAGGAAACTGAACAAAAAAATCGTAATTGTTGTGTTCTTGGTAGCGTTCTTGTCAGCAACGATGTTACCACAACTTGAAGGTGAATCAAACCCAAAATATAGTAGCATACGGTCTGAAGAAGGGTTCTATGATACAGATAAGCAATGGAATGTCAGCGGATCCTTTGTTCTTGATTGGAAGCTTTATCCGTGGCATACCGTACGATTCTATCAGTGTGATGGCTTCAACATAGTTGCAAACAATACAGTGCTGGATTTGAACGGTCACACAGTGATGTTTATCCCCGTGGTGTTGCAAGGCATAGGCAACATCGGCATCGCAATTAGGAACAAGAGCAAAGTAACGATCAAGAACGGCACAATAGTAGATTTCCAGTACGGCGCTCTAGTGGAGAACTCCAACGAAGTTGACATATCTTTCCTCGAAATCTCTAATTCAACGAAGAACGGAATCGACATACACCATTCTGAAAAAATTGACCTATCATTCAACAACATTTCCCAATCAGGAGAAAAAGGTATTAGGATACAGCAAAATTCCTATGGAATATCAATACTCAACAACAACATTTCTGAATCAGGATATGATGGTATCAGCATAGCTGAAGAATCCTCTGACGTATCAATACTCAACAGCCGCATCTCCAGATCAGAAGACGTCGGCATTGGAATATATGAAAATTCCTCTGACGTATCAATACTCAACAGCACAGTAACGGACAACGATAGAGAAGGCATTCACATACTAAATTCAAATTACAACCTATTCAGCGGCAACGATATTTCAAGAAACGGTTTTCACGGACTCTACTTATACAATTCCAACAATAACACCATTTGTATTAACACAATTATGAACAACCAACCTAGCGCCATCTACATGGAGATAGGCAACCAGAACATCATATACCACAACAATTTCTTGGGGCAACAGGATGTGATATGCGTGGCATCCAAGAGTGCTTGGGACATCGGTTATGGGGCAGAAAGAGACATCGGGTACGGAGGTAACTACTGGGATGACTACGACGGAATCGATGTGTTTTCAGGCAAAGACCAAGATGTCTCAGGAAGTGACGGAATAGGCGACATAGCCCGTGAAATAGATGCAGACAATCTAGACAGGTATCCGCTTCTGAAGCCTTGGGGTTCCATGTTTGTGGATTTCGACGTTGATTGCATCGTGTGCGCAAAAGAAGAAATTCGCCAAGTGGCTGTCTTCAGTGACGCTTCCATTGCTAGTTTTGACTTCAGAAGAACAGAAGGAGCTATGAGTTTCACCGCTGAAAACGGCACGTTCTGCAAACTAATCATTCCTGAAGAGATCCTTAGTGGCTCATTCTTGGTAACGGTGAACGATGTTCCCACCGCCTGTATTGCATACTGGGACGAATACCATCATTTCATAAATTTCTCTCTCAGCCTCGAAAATTGCAGTGTGAAGATCAGGGGAGAAACAGCTATCAGCGGCGACATCAATGGGGATGGAAAAGTCGACATTATAGACATAACATTAGTGGCTACGAACTTTGGAAGTGAAACTTGATAAGCCTGAAAACATCAGTTTCTCTTTTTTTTCTCTTTCATTCATTTACTCGAACTAGATCAAGTCTGGCATGGGCCAGTGTGAGCGGAATCCTCGGAAGAGGACGCATCACGAATGCGAAAAAAAGAAAAGGGAGGAAGAAAAATCGAAAAATTTAAACAATAAGCGCCTAGTGTCGGCGATAATTACAACAATGTTATTATTCAGCACAACGCTCCAATCCGAGATAATCCCAACTATTTCGAAAGCGCAAACTACTCAAAGTTTGGTTCTTGAGGCGTGGGAGGGACAGCTTGCAAAATACGACATTGTGGTTTCGTGGCAACCTCCACATCCTGAAAGACAGATTTGCGTTTGGGCTGAAGGCTTACCTCTATTTGCGATTTTTGAACCAGCCTATGGCTTTGGCTCTGTCAACGGCACTCTTGAAATTGCGCCAAGGATTGGTGATGCAGGGTCATATAATTGCACCTTCTACTCTGGTGAAATCCTAGGGGTACCTCTCAAAGCTTACCCATCTATAATAATAGTGCATGAAGTTCCCTTAACCCCCCCAGATGAGATTTTGATAGAAGATATAATTGCACCAGAAAATTTGACTTATGATTTGATAGCTTATAAGTTGCCTAAACCCTTGCAAACAGGCGATGTTATCACACCATGCGGACTGCACGAATCAAGTCATGAGTACGTCGTTAATGGTACCAAATGGTTCTACTGGATAAACGATTGTCCGTATGCATTGTTTGCTCATGATACTCGCTACGTCTTAATAGATGGATACACTGGCAAATACGATGTATGGTCAGAAAGATGGCAACCTGCTTTAAATGGCAAACAACTTTGGGCAACGCCCGAGGAATACTGGAACACGACAAACTGGATCTATTCAACCGCTGCCAACAGCTCTCAGTTTTCGGCAACCAAGTCGACTAATATCTTAGCCAGTGAGATCCAATCGAATGTACCTTCAATTCGAGACGTAGGATCTCAATCCGCGAAACGGGCGTTAATTATTGAAGGAAACGATTCGACACGCTGCCTTAAGGACGCAGCCGAGCTAAGTTATGACCTGATGATCAACTTTGGCTATTTAGACCAAGAAATAACATACCTTAACCCACGAAACCAAACCAGTTCGGCATCTACCAGAGAGAATGTGTTCAATGCTGTAAAAAACATCTCAGACACACTAAATACTGGAGACACATTGACCCTGTTCATCTTTGCCCATGGAGACATAGAATACGAGGAAAACCTCACTGGATACGTCCAGCTCAAAGATTTTGTCCCTCTCTATGACTATGAACTGAAACAAAGCCTAAGCCAGATGAAAGACGGCGTACATGTAGACATCATTATCGACTCCTGCTTCAGCGGTAGCCTCATGGATGACCTGTGGAGCCTCAAGAATGTCGAGATTATTATCACGTCGACCGACTGGAAGAGCGAAAGCTACATGGCAAGTCTGGACCCCCCAGAAAACTGGTTATTCGTCGCCAACTTAACAAGTGATCCAAACACTTGGGACGAAGGGGTAGAATTTTCTAGCGGATTGATGGAAGGCTTAAATGAGTTGAGGCAATCTGTCGTCAACGGCTCCATTACAATAGGTGAACTCTACGTAAAAGCCTTCAATAAAGCAAAAGATTTGGATGCTGGTTTTATCAACGGGGAGAAACTTGCGGAAAGTAGCGGAAAAAGAGAAAGGGAACCTGCTCCGCTTATGACAACCGTCTTCTTCAAGGGCGACATAAACCATGACGGAATAGTCGATATACTTGACATCAGCAAAGCGGCAATAGCAGTCTATTGCACACCTGGAGATCTAATGTGGGATCCAGAGGCGGACTTGGACAAGAGTGCATCGATAGACATAGTGGACATTTCTAAAATAGCAGTGGAATTCGATACAGTCTATTTTACTGACGATGCTCATGCGGGATATTGAGGGCAACCGCAAACAAGAACCAGTCCAGCGCAACAGTCGCGAATACTCCTCAAAAATCGATCAAGCTCATAAACGCAGGATTTGACTACGTTACAGGCCAACATAACGATGGCAAATTGAGCAGAAAAAGTAACATGCTATCTGAACACAGGGTTCGCTACCTAAGGCTTTATAAAGGGTATATAAACATTCAATATGAGAAGTGAGACTAATGCCGAAAGTCAAATCAGTTGTGAACATAGAAAACGTTGTCGCCTCCGCAACATTAAACCAGAAAGTCGATTTAAACGCTGTCGTTAAAGGCTATCCCGGCGTGGAGTATCGTCCAGAACAGTTTCCAGGATTGGTGTTCAGGCTTAAGAGACCGAAAACTGCCACGTTGATTTTTAATTCGGGAAAAATGGTTTGCACAGGAGCCAAATCAGAAAAAGAATCGCGCAGAGCCGTTATGAAAGTGGTAAAGGAGTTGAAGAAGGGCGGAATAATAATCATCAGCAAGCCAGAATTGAAAATTCAGAACATTGTTGCCTCTGCCAGTTTAGGCGGGATGATAGACTTGGAGAAAGCAGCGTACACGCTTGAAAAGACCATGTATGAGCCAGAGCAGTTTCCAGGGTTAATATACAGGATGGCTGAGCCCAAGGTGGTAATACTGTTGTTTGCAAGCGGCAAACTTGTCTGCACAGGCGCTAAGAAGGAGCAGGATGTTTACGATGCAGTGCAGAAACTTCACAAGCTATTGGAGGAACAAGAACTAATATCCTACGAATAGCTTCCTTACCCTTTTTTGATTTGTTTCAAAATCGTTTTCAACTGCTCTTCGTCGATCGCCCCTATTTCACATAAGCTGTCAGCTATCCCGCTTACAGTAAGCAACGCGTGAAGCTTTATTCCGCTTTTCTCAAGCCTCCCCTTCCCACCCTCTTCTCTATCTAGAAGCACAACCGTGTCAGTCACAACTCCGCCTTCAGCTGTTATGGCTTTCGCCGCCTTTTTCAAAGACAACCCCGTTGTTACAAGATCGTCGATCAGTAAAACACGGTCTCCCGGGGCGAGAATTCCTTCAACTCTTCTTTGTCTTCCATGTAGGCGCGCGCCTTTGCGTATGTAAAGGAATGGTTTCTTAAGATTGTAGGCGATTAGCGAAGCGAAGGGGATTCCTGCCACTGGAATTCCGGCAATCCTGCCGAGATTCTTCGTGTCTATTTCTTCTTTGATGAAGTCCACGTAGAAGCTGCAGATTTTTTGAAAGGCATCAGGAAAGCTTGGAACTATTCTCAGGTCTATGTAGTAAGGACTTATTTTTCCGCTTGTCAGTTTGAAAGCGCCGAATTGCAGTGCGCCTATTTTGTTCAGAATCTTGCAGATTTCAATCTTGACTGGTTCACTTTTCTGTTTGGATGGCATTTTTTCACGTCCTTTTGGAAACCTGATAGATTTTGCCCACTTCAGGAATTAGGCAGGTGACTTTTGGCATTTCTTTTTTGAGAAGTTCAGAGAATTTCTTCTGATCTTCTGATGAGCCTGTATGGTATGGAACCGCCACCTTAGGTTTTGTTAATCTAGCAATTTCGAATCCGGTTTCCGGTGAAGTGCCTGGTGCAATTCCAACCGTGCAGAAGACCACGTCTAGTTTTTCCTTTTCGCTTATCGTTACCATCTCTGGAAACGGCAGACTGTCTGCAGTGTGAAAAACTTTCACGCCGTCTTCGCTCGTGATTACGAAAGTTACTGGTGTGGCTGCAGGCGGATGATTGCATTTTTCCGCTTTCACAGAAACATTACCTATCATAACCTCGGAGCCCGGCTGGATTTCCTGCAGTTTCTCGGAAGGAATTGTGTTTCGCAACCTTCTGGCAGATGTTGGGTCAGCTATTACCAAGCATTGTGTTAGTTTATAGATTTCTGAAACAAACGATTGGTCCAGATGATCATAGTGTTCATGTGTGAGCAGAACGGCATCGATTTTTTTGAACTCTCGTGGTTTAACATCTACTGGGTCTATGATTAACGTTTTTGATGGGGTTTTTATGGTTACTCCGGCGTAGCGGTTTAGCCACACGAACATTATCTCGTTTTTTGCAGGAGTTTTTTCGATTGACATGCTTGTTTCCTCACGGTTATTAGTGTTTCAGTGTTTTAAAGAACTTGTGATTGTTTTTGTTTGATAAGGCTTAATAGTGGCTTTTTGCGTGTTTTCATATTCATAGTGACTTTGCATGGTTGATGTTTGGCTTCCATACGGAAAAACCGAAGTCTGCGTTAGGATTCCAATCCAAAATTTTCTAGGTTCAATAGAGCCTCGGGAAAAGCCCAGAGCACCGGATGCTAGGGCTGAGATTGAAAGGGTGTTGAAGGAGCCTATCGCCTCCAAAAGACTAGGTGAAATCGCAAAGCCTGAACATAAAGTGGCAATAGTAGTTGACGATGCAACCAGATCGGCGCCAAGCCATCTAATGCTTCCGCCTTTGTTAAGCGAATTGAACGCGGCAGGCGTAAAAGGCGAAAACATCACAGTCATTTTTGGTTGCGGTACTCATAGGGCTGTCACGCCTGAAGAAGCAAGTAAGCTTTTGGGTGAAGAAATTCTTGGGCATGTCAAGACCGTGAGCCACGACTGCAAAGCTAATGACTTAGTTCTTGCAGGTACGACTCAGAAATATGGGACAAAAGTTTACTTGAACCGCGTTTTCGTCGAGGCAGATATGCGAATTCTTGTTGGAGACATTGGTCTTCATTACTATGCTGGTTATGGCGGTGGAAGAAAAAGCGTTTTGCCAGCGGTCTCAGGTGAAGAAACTGTTAATGTTAATCACGCCATGCTTTTGCATCCGCAAGCTCGAACTGGAGTTTTAGAGGGAAACCCGGTTAACGAGGACATGCTGGAAGCAGCGCGGCTGGCAAAAGTGGATTTCATTTTAAACGTTGTTACTAATGGCAAAGGCGAGATCGTGAAAGCCTTCGCTGGAGACATGGAGCAAGCCTTCTACGAAGGAGTGAAACTTGTTGATGAAATGTACCGCATATCAGTAGACCGCAAAGCAGAGATAGTTGTTGTAAGCGCAGGCGGATATCCGGCTGACGTGAACCTTTTTCAAGCTTTGAAAGCTGTGAACAGCGCGATTGAAGTGGTCAAACGTGGCGGCGTGATAATCTTAGTAGCAGAATGTTTAGAAGGGCATGGAAATCAAGTTTTTTATGATTGGATGGCAAAGTTTGACGATTTGAAGACTGTTGAAAGAGAAATCAAACGCAACTTTTCCCTAGGCGGCTACAAAGCTTATTTCTTGCAGAAAGCCCTGCAAAACCACAAGATCACATTGGTATCGTCAATGCCGGGCTATTACGCTGCGAATATTTTCAGATTGAAAACTGCAAGAGCAGTGAACGACGCTTTAAACGAAGCTTTTGGTATAGCTGGCAAAAATGCTAAAGTATGGGTTATGCCCTATGCAAGCCTCACATTGCCTGAGATTAAGGTAGCTCAGGAGCAAAGTATTCCAGCAAATAGTTAGTATGGAAAAGCGTTTAAACAACATTGGCGGTCATGGTTTAAAAACACATGGAGACGAAAGCGTTGCAGGAGACCTTTGAACTGCGGAAATTCAACACGAATGACTTAGAGGCAGTAGTGGAAATTAATCATACGTGTCTTCCGGAAAACTACACTGACTACTTTTTTGTTGACTTGCATCACCGATTTCCCGAAACTTTTGTCGTGGCTTTGGAGAGCGGGAAGGTTATTGGCTACATAATGTGCCGTGTCGAAGTGGGCTTGTCGAATTTTGGTTTCGGCGGCTTGCTCAAGAAGGGCCACGTCGTATCGATTGCTGTTCTGCCCGAATATAGGCGCAAGGGCGTTGGAAAGGCTTTAATCAACAAAGCTATTGAGGGCATACGCTCCTACAATGCCAAACAATTCTTCCTAGAAGTCAGGGTAACGAACGTGCCGGCAGTCAACATGTATAAGAGGTTGGGGTTTGAAGTTACCCGAACAATCCATGGATATTATGCTGATGGTGAAGATGCCTACGTCATGAGCCACAAGCTGTGAAAAAGTCGTTATTTTGAAACATTGTAGAGTAGTGCTCAACGGTGTTCTAGGTTTTTCTTCACTGACTCGAGTTCGGTCAAACGTCGATCGTGTTCTTGAACAAATTCGCATAGTTGGTCAAAGCAGATGCCTAGTTTCTGCAGATGTTCGCGCAAGGCTTCAGCCAATTCAACAATCGGATCACCCATGACCTACACCTTCATGGCATCGGCGATGTGTTTGCTTGCGGCGTCGCGCCAAGATGTAATGGTTTCACGAGAAGTATGTGGTTTCTTCGCCATTTTCAGGAGCCTCTGCACTTTTCAATGATGACCTCGGAAACCCACTTTGAGACACTTTTATTTTGCTGCTTGGCTTTCTGCTTGGCTTTCAGGTAGACGCTTTCTTTCAGAGTGACGCTTTTCTGGCCTTTGTTAGGCGTTTGCATCATCATCACAGTAACCGTTAATATAACGGTTTCAATCTTATATAATTAACGGTTTCCTTCACTGTTAATAATGGAAGCGTCTGAGAACATCTCAATTTAAATACAAGTTTTTGTAACCGTTAAGTACTGAAAGGGATCAGGAAAACACCATGCCGCAGGAAGGACAGCAATCGGTAACTATTCCTCAATACGTTTGGGACGAAGCCAGCAAGTACTTCGAGAAACATAAGAAGGAACTACGCAAACGAGGAATCAAAAGCACAACTAAACTAATCAGCTACTGGATCGAGCAAGCCGCTCGAGAATAACCCGACATGCAACATCCTCAATTCTCTCATCTGGGAACTTCGCTCGCAGCCTGTCCAGAAGAGCCTCAGAAATTTGCACCTTAGGCACATCTAACCACTTCTGAGCCTAAATTCCGAACAACTAAATGGCATTTAAACCTGACGCTTAAACAAACTCTTCAATCTCCAGAGAGATAGGTTAAAGTGAAAAACACTCACTAAACATCACAGAGGAAAAAACATGATCGCCAATCATAGTGATGACGTAGAAACTCAATCAGTGCCATTTTTGATGAATCAAGCATCGCTTGACTGAAACCTTCCTCTTAGAACACTACAGGGCGAGTAGTGCAGAAGCATTTACTTATTGATTTTCTCTAATAGCCATGCTAGTTTCTGCCCGAAATGCCTGATAGTGCTCACACCTTCTTCATCTTTGAGAACGGTTCCTTTCCCAAGACCAAAAGCCACATTCCAATACGTTGATCCCGGAACAATCATCTCTTCTATCATAAAGAAAAACATAAGCTGGGCTAAGGTGAAGTTTTTTCCTGCTCGGCGGGCAACAACTATCGGTCCGCCCACCTTATCCTTCAAAGGCTGACCATCGACACCATAAAACCTGCTTATTAGGCTGACAATTTGCGGCGTAGCAGCGCCATAATAAACTGGCGTCGCGAGTATTATGCCGTCAGCTTCAACCATCTTTTTGAAGATCGCGTCAAAGTCATCTTTGATGTGGCACTCGCCCTTATCGCAAGCGTGGCATGCGTCGCATGGTTGAATCTTTTTGCCAGCTAGGCTGATGAGTTCTGTTTCAATTCCTTTCTTCTGAATTTCCTCCAACGCTATCTGGGTCAAAGTTTCAGTGTTTCCTCCGCGTCTCGGACTGCCAACAATAGCAACAACTTTCATTTACGGGTCACCTTGCCTCTGAGCTAGTATTTCAAAACATAAAATCCTTGTGCTTTGTTAAAGTCAAAAGTGGCTCTTTGGAATTTCTAATCCTGCCGCGATGATTAAGGGATAATCGATCATTTGCGGGTGTATTCTGCTTTTTCGCTCAGGTGGTTTACGGTTTGAAGAATGGACTTTGCAAATCCCAACAAGCTGAGCAGAGCGGCTATTATGAAGAATAAGCTAAGGTCAATGCTTAGATTTATATTCTGAAAAGTAGCGTGGAACAACCCGATTCTTAAGGAAAGAATCAGGTAACAAGTTGCAAACAACGCCTTAGACGCGCTGAAAATGTGTTGAAAGATCGTTCCCGAAGCAAGTTCCTCAACAATTGTAAAAGCAATTTGCACCATGAAAAAGACTTCAACTGTCTGCTGTAAGCCTGAAACCATTTCCGACACCGGAGCCAAAAACATCCATAAAAAGAAATATATAGCGTAGAAAACCAAGCCCTTAATAGTTGCCTTCAACCCTCTGGACACGATTACCCGAATTTTTGTCAAATTATTTTTCTTTTCAGCCATAAGGCACCACCAAAGGTCCGTACTCGAAAAGCGAAGTTAGAAGGCTTACCTCAAGACGACCAGTGCGAGTCATGTCAAGCTTCAGAACATAGAAGTCGATGCTGCCATTGTACCGCGAATGTTGCGATACTTGAACTGCAGTTTGACCAGATCCTGTGAGAGAATTAGCGCTGTTATACATTTGCACTTGCATGTTTCCATTTATATCGAAAAACGCGTGATTCTCAAAACTTATTGGAATGGTGACTTGAAAATGGGTGAGATTAAAATCTGCGCCTGTGGGTTCGCCTACGGTGAAATTGTAGAATGGTGCGCCCCAAGGAATGGAGAAGTTTGTTGTTGCTCCTATGGGAATAATATCGGCTATTCTCACGCTAGCATAGACAGCAGCTTCCAACTGAGTGTCATTAAACAAAAGGTTGCGGTCACTTTGCAGAAGATCATCAAAATCCAATGTTGCATTGTGAAAAGCTGTCATGTTCTCGCCTTTTTTTATCGTATCTATGAAAGTCAACCCTTGCGCGATTACGAAGCCGTCAATATCCGAGATTTCTGTTGTTACGTTAAATGAGCCTATGTTGTAAAAGCCTTTGTTAACGATGCCTATCCGCAAGGAAAAGAGTAGCTGATTGTCCGAGATTAAACTCATCTGTGGTTCTCCAAAATCAAAATTCAAATCCCTAACAGAGTAGACTGCGGAAACGAGAAAAAGAATTAGGACCAACCACAATAACGTCGTACTTATGTCTATCATTTTGATTGGAACATTCATCGTAGTCGCATCTCTTTCGAAGGCGTAAGCACAAACTTAGCTGGATTCCCTTACAGAACCACTATTTACTGCATTTCTAGCTGCGGCTTAGGCGCGAACTGAGCTACCTCTTCTGAAGATATAGGCGCATCTTGTTCTGAAGGTTTGACTTCTTTCTCTGGCGCAGTTTTTGACTTCTGGCGCATCGTTTTCTCCTGAGGCATGGGAGTTTGCAATGGGGATGTTTCGATTTTTGGAACGTTTGCGATTATGGTGACCCCTCGTATGGTTAGGAGGGAGCTTATCCAACCCATAATTCCGAGGTACATCATGCGTATGGCAGTCCCTATTAGCGGAGCAAACGCTGCTCCGAAGAACTGCTCCAAACTTCCATTTTCTGAAGGGCTCGTTGCGGACGTTAGAAATCCGTAAGCGCTTATGAAGGTGAATATGAGCAATGCCACGCCTATCGCCAGCACTGTGATTCCGGAAACAGCTACTTTGTCTCTGAAATTCTTGAGCATTGATCTCGCCTAATATGTAAAGGCTGAGGAGAATGTCATATTAAATCTTCTTATATGCGAAACATAATCCACACTATCTATCAGAAATCAAACACAAGAATAAACAAAACCCCACGCCAAACTACGAAGACAAACCAAGCTTCCGATAAATAGCCTGCTTATTTCCTTCAACGTTCTTGGCAACATCCATGAAAAGGTTGTTTCCATGCGAATCAATGGCAACGATTAAAGGTCCAAACTCCTCAACTTCGAAAACCCACAGAGCTTCAGGCACTCCGAGATCAAGCCACTCAACACTCTTGACATTCCGTATAGCCTTAGCAGCCAAAACAGCAGCTCCACCAGTAAAAGCGCCGTAAACTGCGCCGTACTTTGCCATAGCATCCGTAGTCTTCTCACCCATCCCGCCCTTGCCGATAATAACCCGAACTTTAAAGTTTTTAATGAACTCATCCTCAAAAATGTCCATCCTAGTGCTCGTTGTCGGACCCGCAGCAACAACAACCCACTTATCACCTTCCTTTCTCATCACCGGCCCGCAGTGAAAAACGGCTAGCCCCTCAAGTCTTATAGGCAAAAGCTTACCTTGACTAATATATTCTAGCGCTCTTCTATGCGCTTGATCTCTCGCCGTGACTATTACTCCAGTTATATAGAGTACATCGTTGACTTTGAGTCTGCGAATTTCCTGTTCAGAAATCGGCGTTTTAAGCTTGTAAACGGCCATTTATAGCTATATCTCCCGCAATTTTTCCTGTTGATTTCAAATGTTAAGGAGATTCCAAACTTATATCTTTCCATGGACATTTTTTCTCGGCATGCACCTTCAGCGAAACACCATTAGCTTGTAGAATTGGACTTTCAGGAAGTCAGTAACTACGAACAGCGCCAAGGCACATCGTTCATGTTCAAAGGTAGGCGTCTGTCGCGTATCTTAGCATCATCCGATGGCTGTTGAAATGATAAGCAACTTTTCCAATAGAATTTTTCATCATACCTATCCAAGTGTCTCGCTCCCTGTAAAATTTGGGAATAATCAGATATTCCAGTTTATTGTAGAGATCCGCCAATTCTCTTTTTCTTCTTTCTTCTTCGCTGATCGCTTGATCAGGGGACGGCCCTATTGCCCAGCCTGTGAGACCTTCAACACAACCTTCTATCCACCAGCCGTCCAAAACGCTGAAGTTTATGACACCGTTATGCGCGGCTTTCATTCCACTTGTCCCGGAAGCCTCATAAGGAGGCAAGGGCGTGTTCAGCCAAACATCAACGCCGGAAGTTAGTTTCTCCGCCATTTCCATGTTATAGTTTTCAAGATAGACAATTTCAATGTTATTCTTTAATCGCTCAATGTAGCCGTAGATATCTCTGATCAGTCTCTTTCCCATCTCGTCTTTAGGATGCGCCTTTCCAGCAAAAATTAACTGAAGCTTGCCTTGTCTTTCCACTTCTTCGAGCTTCTCCATGTCTGAAAAGATCATGGTTGCCCTCTTGTACTCCGTAGCTCTTCTGGCAAAGCCCAGAGTCAACGTGTCAATATCCATTCTTGCACCCGTTTTCTCATTGACAAAGTCAAGCAAATCCTTCTTTGCCTTCATGTGGGCTTCCCACAATCCTTCATTTGGAATTGTGTCAACTCTCACCAGAAGTTCGGGTTCGTTTGCCCATCCTCGAATATATCTGTCAAAAAGCTGCCTGAAGTGCTGGCAGGTCCAAGTGTAGGGGTGAACGCCGTTGGTTATTTCTTGTATGTGATAGCCGGGAAAGAGTTTCCTTGAGTAATTCATATGCGCCTCTGTCACGCCGTTGGTGTATTTGCTCAAGTTCAAAGCCAAAAGTGTCATATTCAATCGGTCCGAACCACCGTACTTCTTTAAAACCTCTTGTGAAACTTCAGTTCCAAGCATTGCTGAGACAAGATCATAAGAGAATTTGTCAAATGCTGCCTCAACAGGCGTGTGCGTAGTGAAAACGCACAGGTTTTTCACTTTGTCAGCGTCCATCTCATTTCTCTTCAAAAGCTCAAGAGTGAGAAGGCTGGAATGTCCTTCGTTCATGTGATACTTCTTGACGTTAATGTTTAAGGCTTCAAGGATTCTTATGCCGCCTATACCTAAAACGGTCTCTTGTTTGAGGCGATATTCTTCGTCGCCCCCATAAAGATGATCAGTTATTTGTCTATCCTCTTGAGCGTTTCCTTCAACGTCAGTCGTGAGAAACAGAACAGGGACAATTCCACCAGTCAGACTCTCTTGATCATAAACCCAAACTCCGACTTTAACATCTCTTCCTCCAATTCCAACTGTTACGGTCGCCGGCAACAACCGCAGAAACTTCTCAGGTTCCCACTCTTCTGGGTACTCCAATTGTCTTCCATCCGGCGTTATCTTTTGTTTCACATAACCTTTCTTACTGATCAAAGTGACGGCAACTAATGGGATTCTCAAGTCTGCGCTTGACCTAATCACGTCACCTGCCAAAACTCCCAATCCGCCGCTATAGGTTGGAATATCACTCTTTATGCCGATTTCCATGGAAAAATAAGCGACCTTGGAGCCTTCGACAAAACTGCGCATGCAATATTCACTGTCAAAATAATATTGTTTATTCAAAAACCCCATTTTAAACTCAGTTTTCCTAGGATCAAGAGGCATTCCACACACAGGGTCTTTTACACTCACAACATCACCACTTCTGAAGACGAAAACAATCCGACTTTCATCGGTAATTATCTTCTCTTGCCTAATTACTCTTTGGAGTGATGCCCCTTTGGGTTTTTAGCTAACAGACCGTAATTTTTGATGCAATTGTTCTTCTTTTTCAGCGTTAGCTTTTACAGTTCTT
>Ga0209323_10000259_pt1 | contig 33283 bp, 29 predicted proteins | sample Rifsed19ft2_FD_184014 | JGI IMG/M metagenome (GOLD analysis project Ga0209323, IMG submission 184014) | Soil microbial communities from Rifle, Colorado, USA - sediment 19ft 2 (version 2) | ecosystem: Environmental > Terrestrial > Deep subsurface > Rock core/Sediment | place: Rifle, Colorado...
CGCCATGTGCTTTAGCTGATGACATAAATAAAGAATTTTTTCTTGAAGAAGAAGATATTTCCAATATTTTAAGCGAAGGTGATGAAGATGATCGAGACATGTTACAAATGTATAAATTAATAAAACAAAAAAAATATGATGATTGTTTAAATTATATGAATAAAAATAATTATTATAATATGGAACAAATAAATAAATTATGGAAAAAATTGATTACAGAAGTTATAGATTTCAAGAAATAAAACTAATTTCAAAATATGATTGATGGAATGATTAATGGATTAAAATATGATTAAACTTTTAATTTATTTTTTATAATATAATCTTAAATTAGTTATGGGTGAGTTCGTAGGCGTTATCAAGTGCAACGAAACTTAACTGAACGGATATCATTTTATATTGTTTTAATAGTATTGATACTTGTATTGGGAATTTTATTATATATTATAATTACCAAAAATAATCGTATAAATATAACTGGAGGGGGTATACATATACTCCGGGATCAAAAATATTAATTTATTGTCATAATAAACCTTTGATGTGATAAGGGAATCAATTATTAACCATATCAGAACTATATGCGAGTCATTATGAACTGGAATTCTTTAATAGGATGATATCTCGAAAGGACTTGAAAAAAATAAATGTGGAAACTTTAGATGTACAACCTTTAACTATTCAATCTCAGATTATGATGCCACCCCGAGTTTGGAATAACATATCTAAATATTATAAGCATAATATTGCAGATGGATTTGATGTAATCAGTCCAATGTCATTTATAAATACACACAAAGAAATATATGATATTGTCTTTGTCCCAGATTGTGGTGGTGAATGGTATAATATAGGGGAATTACGTGATGAACAATCTAGACGAGAGAAATATGTTCAACTTATTAATAATATATTATCGATTGTAAAACCAAACGGATGGTTATTAGTATCTAAATTTCTATCTCCTGGTGTTATCAATTTGGTAACCAGCGGACTTAAAGAAATAAATATTCAAGCGGAAATCATTACTGGCAATTATTCGACAGAATGGATTTGGATTAAAAAATAAAAGGAACAAAAATAAGGCAATATCAAATATAAATATGAATGAAGATAATAAATAAAAATTAATTTAAAATTTGTTAGTTATATAAATAATATAATGGCAAATAAAATAATTATTCATATTGATGGTGTCCAAGGAAGTGGTAAAAGTTATATATGTTCTAAAATAAAAAATGTGTTATGTATTGATACAGATGATATTATGTACTCAGCGGTACAAATTATAGAAGATAGTCAAAAGACAAATAAAAGAATACCGAAAACTATTTGTAAATTGCAAAACGTTAAACGTAAAATAGTTAACGAATACATAAAAAATAATGATAAAATTTTATTTGTTGGTATGACGGTCAATATACCAAACCCAACTCATAAATTTTTTATTAGAATTACAGATTTTACTACTACTTATAAAAGACTATTATTAAGAGAATTAGAAAAAATAGTTATAAATTATGAAGGGATAAAAAAACATATTAATAACGAAAATGACCCAAGAGAAATAGACATTCAAACAATTGCAGAGATGTCGATATTATTTCCCGTTAAGTATTATAAGTTTTTAGAAGATTATAAGGAGAGATTAAAAAAAGCAAAAGCTAAAAATTATTTACCAAAATCACAAGAACAAATTATAGAAATAATAAATAATTTAAAAAAATAAATATTCAAGTAGTAATTAGGGATTAAAAAATAAAAGGGGAGGGGAGATGAACGATGACTGCTCTCGCTGGGGATCGAACCCAGAACCTCTGGCTCATAAAACTTGATCATCTTTCAGCTAAATAATATTCAACCGCAGAAATGTTCTATCTAGTGTATGTATAATATTTAATTTTTTATAAAAAATTGAATCGCCCTTTTATAAATAAAATACCTATTATAAATACATTATATAAATGGAAAATAAACCAGAAGTGAGTAATGATGTGTCGTCTGATATGAAGACACCTAAGATTAAGGAACAAAATTTAATTAATGAAAAAGAAATTATAGAATTTAATAATAATTATGTCATTCAAAAAATTGAAAAAAATAAAAAAAATAAGACCAGAAAAATTATCGAAGAACTAAAATTAATATATCCTCTTGCTGATGATTTACTTATAGAATTATATAATAAATCAATATCAATACATCAAAGTAATATTCAAGGAAATGGTGATTTTTTAGAAAACGACATTGTTGTCACCGAATTAATATCCAAAAAAATTCCATTTAAGCAGCAAGTAACTATAAATAAAGATGGAATCATAGTTGAGTTTAATGGAAAAAAGAAAAAATGTTATCATATTATTGATTTTGTGATTGGAGATAATATTGTAACTGAAAAATCAATTACAGAATATAAAGTTATAAGTTGTAAAACAACTTGTAGAGAAAGATGGACGCAAGATGATTGGACATTTACATACATTCCAATAAAATATATTTTATTAACTATATCAAAAAATTACCCTTCGAGTGTTAGATTTAGAGAAAACGAACGAAGAAAAATTATTACTTGTTTTCCGAAATCAAAAGATGACAGGAAGTATAAATTAAACTTTGAACATCTTATAAATGAATTAATCTAATTGTAATAAAATTTATTTATATTGTTTCCAATAATTTTCGTAAATATTGTCGGAATTGTATTCCCTAATTGTTTTTGTTGTTCTCTTGCATTGCCTTTTAATTTAAATAAAATATCGAAACCTTGTAATTTTAAACAATCCTCAATAGTTAATCTATATTCTTTTCCATCAACTATATAACCATCCCAATTGTGTTTGTCATTAATGGGTGAATTTTTTCCTCCGCAACGAATTGTATATGCTATATCTTTTTCAAAGTTTTTCCCCAAAAATGCAGACAAGGATACATGTTTTTCATATTCTTCAAAATTTAAGATATTGTTTATTTTGTTCTTTAGTTCTAAATCAGTTCTAATACCTACAATAAATAATCTTTTACGCATTTGAGGTATACCATAATTACTACATTTTAGAACTCTATGACCAACTATATAATGTTCATTTTCTATTTGTGTTTTAATAGTTTGAAAAGTGTTTCCACTATCGTGATTTAAAAGACCTTGAACATTTTCCAAAATTATTATTTTAGGTTTATGGAATTTTACGAATTTCATAATATTGAAAAATAATGTCCCTCTATCATCATTAAAACCTTTATGTTGTCCACATTGTGAAAATGGTTGACATGGAAACCCAGCACATAAAATATCAAATGGCATTATATCTTTTGGTTCAATTTTTGTAATATTACCTAACGGCTCTTGGTAATAATTTTCTTTATAAGTTTCTCTGACTGCTTTGTCAATATCACAAGACATTACGCATTCCCAGCCAAATTGTTTAAATGAATAATGAAAACTACCAATTCCACAAAACAAATCAATAAATTTTAGGTTTTTTTGAGTTACAATCAAAGTATCATCAATAATATTTTTTTTAATATTATTGTCTTTTTCAGTATTTGTCATTACTTCATTCGTAAGTTCGTTTGCTATGGTTAATAATTTTTCCTCAACAGCTTTATCAACTATTTCTTTAATTTTTAACTCATTTATGCAAGGATTTTTTTTATTTATGTGAGTTGCATAATGTCCTTTCTGTTTAAAATCTTTACCACATTTTTCACAAGTATATTTTCTCATTATATATTTATAATGTATATAGTTATTATTTTTCTAAATCAATTTTTTATTTAACTATTTTTAACTAAACTAAGTTAAAAACAAGAAAAAATATGTTCAAGTTATTGATCGTCAGACGATAGATAATAGATGAACTTTAAAAAACAAATAGACAAGGAACATTACTGATAATAATTTTTAAAATTTAGATTAAAAAATAAAAGGGGAGGGGAGATGAACGATGACTGCTCTCGCTGGGGCTCGAACCCAGAGCCTCCGGCTCATAAGACCGGCTCGCTACCAATTGCGAAACACGAGAGCATAGTTGTCATCTAATAATATATTATTATTTCTCTAATTAGAAATTTGGAAAAAAAATTGAATTTAATTTATTTATATATAAATAGTTTGTAATAATCATGTCAATTTTTATTTGCGATTGTGGCACTCGTTTCAGTATCGAATTATTTGATCCGAACGAGTTTGATCGAATAAATGCTTGGAATAAATGTTGTCATATTCGGCCGAAATGTCCAGATTGTTCCTCATTTCCTTGTGTTATTGGAACTCACTATTGTAAGGATAATAAAATTAGAGTTGGAGATTATAGATGTATAAAATGTGACAATTATACATGTATCCGCTGCCGTCCTTATGATCATTATAACCATTGTGAGAATTTTAATTAAAAAAAGGGTAGTAGCCTTGCTCCTGCTGGGGATCGAACCCAGGACCTTCGGCTCATAAGACCGATTCGCTACCAATTGCGAACACAGGAGCTTACTACCCAATTATAATAATGTGAAATTCAATTTTTTTTATTTTTTTAAACGGGTATTCACGAAAAAATTGAAATTGATATTATATCTTTTATAAATCAATATGGCATCCGAAATCTCTTCTAAAATACCTTCTAAAATCTCTTCCAAAATATCTTCTGAAATGTCTTCTGAAATGTCTTCTAAAATCCCTTCTAAAATATCTTCTATGTCTTCTGAAACGTCTTCTAAAAGTTCTTTAATATGTACATGTAATTGGGTTTGTCCTATTCGTGGATGTAAGACTCTCTGTCAAAAAACAGCTAAATCGATCAATGACGGAAATAATGATCTAAATATTCAATTATACAAAGATATGCATGATAATATTGGTAATATCTTTGTTGCCGTGCATCTTTGGGGTTTTTATGTAAAACCCGAATGTTGCCCTTATATGGACAATAAATGTTATGTTCTACATATTGCGTTACATCATAATGAACATGGTTGTAAATTAGAAAATTCAACTGGTAAAACATGCCTCTTTCGGTGTCAGGGGTGTAATAAACATATTGCACCGACACAATCTTTCAAAAGACATGCCGAAAATCATTCGCGTACATCATCTTCATCTCTTCAACAGGAAATCGAACGTCTTCGCAAACGTGTCGAACAATTGGAAGCGAAAAATTAATAAATATTTATTAAACATTAATACCATAATATATATACGTTTATCTTTTTTAAAATTGAATTATTGATTCCAATATATTATAATCCTATGGCTCAAATAGATGTGGCCAATCCCCCCAAACCTGCTGGTATGCCTATTGATCCGAAATATTTATATTATGATCCCGCATATGTAGCTAAGGGCTTTGGATTGAATAATACTGGTGCTATATGCTGGTTTAATAGTGCATTACAATCACTTATAAGTTGTTCACAATTTAATAATATTATATTGAAAAAAGAAGAACAACTAAAAGACAATAGGATAGCCACAACATATATCGAACTTATTAAAAAATCATTTCAAGCCGAAGATTTATCAAGTTTATCAACATATTCAACTACATTGCTTATAGCATTGGTCAATGAATTAAAGAAGCAAAAAAAAATTAGCGATCTACTAACGATAGGACAAAAGGATGCCAGTGAAGGATTATTAATGTTATTGGATCTGATTGGATGTAAACCGCTAGAGGTATTATTTTATCATAGATACGAAACGGATTCGATTTGCCTTAAATGTGATAAAGTATCATATACTAACAAAACCGAACCTCCGAATATCATGAATGTTTTATCTTTTAGAAAAGAAATTAGCGATAGCAAGGATTTCGTTAAAGAAATACTATTTCATTGGGTTCCAAATGACGGTATTAAATGTGAAAACTGTGGAGAACAGACTGATAATTCTGTAGTACTTTATAAATTAAAAATGATGAGAGAATTGACCATGATTGTTATAAGAAATACGGCTGAAAATTTGATAAACCGACACGGAAAAAACGAGGTTCAATTGCATAAATTTGCATATCCATATCCAGAATTTCTTATTATGCCAACTTTTAATAATAAAAAATTAAAATATAGATTAATTTCTATCATAGAGCATCTCGGTAATCTAGTACTAGTTGATGGTAAATCTAGTAGTGGCGGTCATTATACAGCGACATGTTTTAGAGAGGGAAAATATTTGAATTTTAATGATTCTTCTGTTTCCTCTGATACATTTAAACAGAGCTCAAATGCTTATGTTCTAATTTATTCACTCATAGAAGAGATTGATTAACTTTTACAAATATTTAATTTTTTATAATATTTTATATTAATATATATACAATTACGAATAATGGGAGACTTTTATGCGTATAACATTCGGAAAAAACGCAAGGAAAAGTTAGAAAATTTCGTCACGGGCGTTATGGTGATTAAAGGATTAGAAAAGGATACGTCCCGATATTTTGTTCGTGGAAAAATCTCAGATGGTTCTGATCGATATGTTTTCATTAATGAGGCTAAATATAAGGAATTGAAGTCAAAAGGAATCAAAGATGTTGGAAGTATAGTTAAACAACGGAAAGATAAAAAGCGACGTTCTCGCCGTAAAAAAGTCAGTGGTAGCGGACGCGGACGCAAAATGAGTCGACAGGGAGGGTCTCGAGGATCAAAAAGTCGATCTCGTAGCGGAGGAAGGAGTCATCGTCGGAGCCGAAGTCGTAGCCGTTCCACCAGTCGAACTGGTGGTCGACATAAAAAATAAATATGTGATTAGCATCTAAATATATTAATTATTTTTTTATTATAGGGTTCATGTACGGCCGAAGTTCCTTCGGCCTTAAGTACTTCTATTCTGTAAGTTTTTAGAGGCATAATTAATAATTTTTTTAGTCGCAAAAAATAAATAAAAATGAATCGGACTTACCTATAATATGCAAAAAGACATACACGCCTGGCGTTGTACCCTTTTTGCTGGAGAGGAATTTTGAATCGTGCTTTTCAGCGAAATTTTCGCAACACACTTTCACGACTCGAAACTGACAAAGCTTTTCGCAACACACTTTCACAACATCAACGAAAATGTCCGCATCGAAACCGACACAAATTACCGCACAACGCCCATCACCAATATCTACAACGTGGTTTTGCATTGATGGAGATGAACGTCTGGTGGGCCGATGTGAAAAACAACCTGGAGGGTGTATGCATTACACTCATCTCACTGTCACTGTTTCTGATGACAACGGTCGAACCATGTTCATCGAGTACCCTGGCAAAACAGCCGAATACCATCTCTACACTGGTCACAATTCAATCAAATTGTCGAATGGCGTTGTTTGCATCAATGCATGTGCATTTGTTTCGCTCATGCATGCTTCTGCGGATCGATTTGGATTCCTGGTCCAATCTGAGGATGATTGGACTAACCGAATCATCAAACTGTTGAATGCTCACGACCGTTTGAACATCCAACCCCAAAATGGAAAACTGGATTGTACATTCGAAATGCTCTGCCCCATTGTTATCGAACCATTCTCTGGTAAGCCTACTGATGCCAACGTTATTCTGGTGAGTCAAGGTGCAAACGGAAGTATTTCTGCTCGTGCGATCATCTCTGGACATCCAGTGTATCGGACCATCTTTGTGTTTTACAGGCCTGGGCATTATATGGCCTACTGCAAGGAGTCGCCTGGTTACGGAGCCATTCTGGTCACCAAGAATCACGAAGAATCAGACCGTCGCATGGCGGAACAATTGCAACGCGAATGGCAAGGCGGAGCCATTTCGACCACTGGGACTCGCGAAGACTCTGAAAGTTTTCGACGCTACTGGTGCGGCAGAGCCATTTCGGACACTGAAACTCACGAAGAATCGCAATACGACGATTCAAGCTGTGCTCAGTTGCCCGAGGGGGCCCAGCTCGCTCCCCGGGCACAAAGATATGCTGGACATCAGGACATCTGCAATCAGAGCCTCTGGAGTTCCGATGATGATGACAAGCCCGAAGAGCCAGCCAATTGTATCGCGGACCAATTGCGATGCGATGAATTGCAACGCGATGATTCGAGTTGTACTGCTTCCTGCAGTCAGAGTCTCGGGAGTTTCGAACAGGGTCAATGCGGATCAAATGAATGCGATGAATCCAACATGCCCGAAGGAGGATCGTACCAAGAAGATGAACAAGATGCATGTGCAAGCCATCAAGTTCAGCACGAATTCCGATCAATCGACGATACCGATGATGTTGATCACCGAAAGGCCTTGGAACTACATTGCCAGCTCAATAGCCTACCAACCCAAAGTTCCTCTCTTGTGGCGTACAATCGCAATCGCAACAATGGTCAAACTTCTTCGGGATCCGCTCGGACGCAAGCATTGCCCAATGATCAAGAAACTCGTCGCCGGAACCAACCCGCTGATAGGATGTTAGAGTCAGTAGGGCGTTCGGTTGCCACTGCGATAGAGTCTGGGGCATCCATCGAAGTGCGTGTACGAATGCCTGGAATCGGTCAAATGAATTGTACGTTCACTCCTGACCAAATCGTTGATCAATCAAATATGCAGTTCTATCAGTCTCCCGGTGCGTCGCTTTCTCAGGCAGTTGTTGGTTCGTCACCTTCTCGAGCGGTTGGGTCTTCTTCTCAGGCGGTTGGGTCTTCTTCTCAGGTGGTTGGGTCATTTTCTCAGGCGGTTGTGCCTTCTTCTCGGGCGGTTGGGTCTTCTTCTCAGGCGGTTGTGCCTTATTCTCAGGTGGTTGGGTCATTTTCTCAGGCGGTTGTGCCTTCTTCTCGGGCGGTTGGGTCTTCTTCTCAGGCGGTTGTGCCTTATTCTCGTTCGGGCCATATTCGGGGAGGGGGCCGATGCGATTGTTGAAATGGTTTGTCCGATTCTATTTTTGGATTTTTCAGGAAAACCATCAAATGTGTTTGGATTTTACGGCTTTCTTTTTTTATTTATCCTTAAAAATTTTACAAAAAAAATTTTATAATTATTTTTTATAGTTTATTTTTATGGTTTACCACTTTTTGGATACATTCTTGTTCCTTTATATACGTCTTCTTTCGTCTGATTAACTATGAATTCGGTATTATCTGGTCTAGTGACCGCATGACTTTTAACAACAACATTCTTATTATATGTAAGATCCATGCGTAATTTGAGACGCAAACTACGATAAAGATTGACCAAGAAGAATAAATTGCGAACAAACCGAGTATTAAACCTCAATTTACCTATTAATTGAACCATTTTTTTGAAATTAGGATCTATGTTAACATGTGACATATCGGTTCGGTTAAATTCATAATCATTAGGATCATTCGTTTCATTCGTCGGTTTTATATACCATAATCTATTTTCCATAGTTGGTTGATTATTTCCTCGTAATGCTGACATTCTCGTATGATAAGGGTTTTCAAATGCTCTATTAATCGCTAGAGGATTATTAACCATTGTTATGTCATCGACTTCAGTAGCATCCCTAAACATAAGTTTATTATGAATTTGATCACTAAGAAACTTAGGTCTATCAAGTGGCAAATTTCCACTCCCACGGAAAATTGCATCTAAGAATTGATATTCCTCATCTGTCCATACTTTTCGATATGGATTAATTAGTAATGCAACAAATAATTCACGTGTTGATTTAATTATAGATCGGCTGCCAGATCTCGTATCATTACGATTTAAAATTTGTCCAAATGTATCCCGATTTGTACTAACTACTGGATCTAATGGTAATCCTGCCATAGAATTAATTCCTGGTTCATTTAATGGATCGCTACATAAAGATTCAACTATTTTTCCTCCAAAGTCTTCATTAAGTCCATAATACAAATCAACTATAAGTCTATCAAATGTATATGAATAATTGTAAAGATTAACCAATGGTATATCCCTCATTAACGCATGGACATTAATTGGAACTATATTCAAATCAAGGATATTAATAATTGGCAAATCCGTAATAGCAGTAATATTTCCTCTAATATGTTTAACAATTTCTTCAATTTTATTATCCTTAAAACTACTTTCTGTTAAACTAACAGTATCTTCCAATGATTTTATAGTAGCATATGCTGGCATATTAAATTTATCAGACTCAGCTATATTGGCAACTTTGCCATTAAATATACTAATCATTCCCTTGTTAGCTTCATTTAATTTTCCATTATATTGTTTAGTGAAATCGGTCCTTGTAAATAACCCATATACATTTGCATGTGTTGTTTGGTCAGCTAAATTTATTAAGGTAAAATAATTCTGACCAAAAATGCTTACTGGTCCCCCAGTCGTTAATCTAAATATATCTTGGACATAAGGTGTTAAATTTCCCTTATAATGTTTAGCATTGACTACAAATCTAAGTAATTTAACTAAATTGGAGACGTAATTATCATATTTTGTTAAATCTGCCGCCTCAGTTGTATTAACGCTCGTATTAAAATTATCTAAAACTTCTTTCGCTCCCGGAAGATGATCAATTATAACTTTACTTGTTGGATCTCCCAATAATGACCTAGATCCATAGTTCAATTTAAATTGAACAGTTCCGGGAGAGTGTAGCGGAAATAATGCTAAGAAAGAGGAACTATTTTTAACCCCTACGTTACGTAAAACATAAAGCAGTGACGATATCGGCATTAACGGAATCTTATTATGCAGCGACGAATATTCTTGAATGCTATTCTGATATGTTTCTAGATATTTGGGATCATCTCCAAGTTCTCGCATTACCTGTTCGATTGAAGTAACCAGTGCTTTACAGCCATCTACAACTTGATCTAATAATTTAGTATTGAACACTCTCGCTTTATTCTGAACCATATTCCCAGGTCTCATACTTCCGTCAATCGTAATTTTATCTTGATTTATTAAATTTTTATAATATTCACATTTATTCATAAGTTCTTTGAATAAATTTCTAAATATTGGAAGATTTGCCCTATAAGTTTCCTTCATGTAAAATGTCGTATCTGCGAGACTATCGGATAAATATATACTTTGTTGGTTCGATTCATTTCGACTTGTTAATATATTTTTCAAAATAATAGATAATGACGTATATAAAATATAATTAATTTTTTTATCATCATATTGCTCAAATAGCTCATTAATTGATCCTTGCTCTGCATTAATTTCATCGGTAATCTTTGCCGATAATAAATTATTGGGACCTAAAAATTCGGATGATTTTTCTTTATGTTCTCTCCGGAGTTGGCCCGCATTGGGGCCATGGAGCGGTCCAGTTAGTACTGGGGGAGTCCCAAGTACACCCGGGAATGGTTCACGTCCTGTTGCGGGGATGGGAAGGCCTGTTTCATTTAATTCATATTCGAATCGTCTTAGTTCGCTGGGTTGATCCCCAATTGTAACATTTGCTTTTTTCATATCTGGAAAGGTATTGTTCTGATCCATAACTTGCTGATTAAATGCACCATTTGCGAATTGATCTATTAATCGCACATAAATTTTATCGATTGATTTATCAAAGAATACACCAATATATTTCGCCAATAATTGATTAAATGCATATAATACACTACGATTATTATTAAAATCAGTATTTTTCCAGCTATATAAATGTTTAAATCTTGCGGTATAATTTGGGTTGATTAATCTTACATTTCCCATATTTTTTGCCATAAGTTTTTCGAGTCCTTCAGAATCATTAAATAAGATTCCTTGAGCTCTTGCATCTCTCGGCTCTAAATTGTGTCCCGCTTGACCTACTCCTGTTCCGTGGCTGGAAGTATTGAAATCTTGTTCGGCGACGAAGTAGATAATTTGCCTCAAATATTTATCCAAATTTACTTTATTTTCGACGAGATGATTGAGAGTATTATTTATAATTTCCGTCAACCTATCAAGGCTAACATATGGAGATTTAAATTTTTTACCAACTAAAGATGCTTGTTCAATATCTCTACCCACAATAATTTTTTCCATGATTTGTTCCTGAAGCCAATAATAACTGCCCGGTCTCTCCTTGTCTGAATAATTATTGAAAAATTCTCGGTCAATATGGGGACGTAATAAATCCATAAAATATCTAACGCTGGCAAATAATTCTTCGACACATTGACGGAGACCCGTAAAACTTAATCGAACGAAAACTTTTTCTCCTGATGACTCAAATGATGATGTCACTAATCCTTGTAAATCTTTCGAAATACCCCATATAGATTCAAATAATTCCGCTAAATAATTTCGCTTATATATATATGCTACATTATTCGCTGGATTTCCGCCCGCCACCAGAATTTTCCATGGTATATTTACTCCTTCCTTATATACTTTTATAAATGTTTCATTGATATCTCGTTCAATTCCCGTAAATCCCGCAAGATCATTTCTATTTTCTCCATAATATCTTTTTTTCCAATCATCTATAATATGATTTAGTATAAAAGTCCTATCCCCTGGCCTTTTAAGACCTTCAATAGTATTAAGATCAAGGGTCAATATACGGTTCTGGAATAACCATAATAGAGTATGTATTGCACTTAATGTATTTAAACCAGTAATTACAGTTTCATGGAACATCAAATATTTGTAATAGTCCGGTTTTCCATAAATATCACTTCCACGAATTAATTTAGAAACAATTTTAAATCTCTGTTGCTGATCAGTTTCTTTATCTAATTGATTCTTCGCCGATTTGATCGCAGAATTGAGCGATTTTTCTTTAATTCCTAATGGATTTCCGCTGATTTCTCTAAATGAGTCATCCAATTTACATCTAAATCTATAGAAAAGTCGATAATGATCATCTCTGATTGAAAATCTGGGAAGTTTCTTTTTTGCATCCGCAGATAATCCACTTTCATATTGAATAGAAGGTGCATATCCTTCTTTAGGTTCATAATCAATTTCTTCTTCTCCTGGAAGTATAGCAAAATCTTTATCCGTATCTTCCCGGTATTTATCTGTTTCAGCCGCATAATCATATCTCCAACCAAATTCTTTTTCGTATTTATTTCGTTCTCCTTGTTTAACAATACCATAACGTCTATTGATTTCATTGACAAACTCATAAATAGTATCCATCACAACTTTATCTTTGTTACTCTTCTGAAGCATTTGAGAGTATACAACATTGATTTCCCTAATTATTTCAGATATATCTGAAATAATTAGGGAAATACTAGTAACATATCTAATCTTCTTAAACATCAATCTTATTAATCCACTAAATGTTCCTTCGATTTCAGGCACTATAGAAATTTTTTCCGCAAATTTTCTAGTCTGATCGTTCTCTTGATAATTCTTTTCATAATCCTTGATAAATGAATTATCTTTATCGTTATGCCAACTAAATAATTTACGGTAAAATTCAGCGAGTAATGGAAGACGCAAATACAACTCAACCATATTGTTTTCAACCTTCGGAACTTCGTCCGCACCACCTATGATGAGCCGAACTGGGCTCATTGTTTGTATTTCAAATGGACGCTCAAATACATCATAAGTTCCAACAACCGTGAGAATTTTCGCACACATAGATTTTATCGCATGAATAAACATATTATCTAACAGTTTAAAATGCTCATCACCATCAAATCCTCTGTCAACTCCTCGCATATATACTCCGAAATTCTGAACAAATGTAGAAGTTTTTCGATTATCAGGGTTGTTCCCTCCCGCATCCCCAGCTGTGGCTCCCAACATAATTGTATTTCGCAAATTACTATACTGTGCATCAAAATCGGAAAGATCATTATGAATATTATAAGTGTTTAAATTAGGGAAATTGTTGAATTGAATTCCCCCTTCATATGATCCAGAAAATTGACGATTGGCTGCATATGTCACGGGGGGTACTGAATGTAACCCCAAAGTTGCGCTAAGATTTCTTACTTGTTCAGCAACTTTATTGATGTTATTTATGGTTTCGGTCCTCATGCTTATGTAATTAGATATTAGATTGATAAATGTATTAACAAATGTTCGATCATCATTGTCAGTTCTGGGAGCTGTTCTGGCGGGGCTATTTCTTACTAAATCTGCATGTGGATTGCCGTCTAGATACTGTTTTAAACTATCAGCACTTATTCGGAATACTTGATTACCTAAAATTTGTTTCGCGTCTTCCAATACTCCCCCTCCGATATGTCGCTGTAGAACTGCCTGTTGCAGTGCCTGTTGTCCTTGCTGTAGTCGTTGTGTTTGCTGTTGTTGTTGCTGTGGCTGTTGTTGTTGCGGTGGCTGTAGTTGTTGTGCTTGCTGTTGTTGTTGCGGTGGCTGTCGAGCAGCATTAATTATTGCTTGTTCCATTGTCCATATTCCAAGTTTTCCACTAGTTATGACTGCTATTAGCGTATCCCAGTCGACAGTATTTAATCCCAAACCGAACCCCTTATTATTGCGGTTGTTTACCATTTCATCAAGTTGTAATAATGTTTTGTTGACGGAATTGTAAGTATTTCGTAGTTTATTATATTTTGACCTGACGGTGGGATTTTGGTCTAAATAAGTGGCTATATCCCTTTGTCTATTACGCAATATAGCTAGAACGTTCGCCATGGTATTTTGGGGTGTAGTCACATCAACAATGGCTACGGGCTGTGCTGGATCATCCACGCGGTTGGCCAGCCCGGTTGGTTCTGGTATGGTGCCTGCCAAAGTGCCATCTGGTTTATATAATGTTACAATTTGATCATTAGCCCCCGTTTCTTTCACAAAATATTCGATTGATGGGGCTGGCAATCCCATATTAAACGCGGATGCCTCAAGATAATCACATAAGTTATTATAAATTTGCGTCGGTGTCATAAATACTTTTTTATAAAGTTCTTGACCCCCAAATTTATTCCCAATATGAATAAATATATTCAAAATGTTTTTCAATACAGTTACTCCTTTAATAATTTTACGGGCTTCCTTACGTCCAGTAAAGCCTACATCATCATCAGCAAAAGATGGATAATTTTGTGCTGAACTTTTAAGTTCAACAGCGATGAACGGATTTCCTGGGAGATTATTAATTCGGTCAACATGTGCAGCCCCAGCCGCCGCCGCTGCTTCAGCCTCAATATTCTCCATAGCTTTAAAATAATGTCCAGCTGCATTTTTCCATTTTTCTTGAGGAAATACCGTTCGGTCACCTGCTGCCTGTCCTGTTCCCAATCCTTCACGTCTAGTTGGGAATGAATCAAAAAGTTGATGTAAATCCTTCCCTGATGATTCGCTATACCAATCATGAATGACATCAATTTCATCTAACATACTCTTAATATCCTTTATATCTTCTGGATGTTTAGCTAATCCATCAGTAAAAACTCTCATATATTCATCTATGGCTTCAATGGTGCGCCAAAAAGTTACCTTAGATTTGGTTTGTGCTTTAATAAATAATCTTATATATTCTTCTTGTGCCTTAGTATTCGCATCAGTAGGTATCCCGTTATGAGGAGACTTAACCCCAAACCCTTCTCCATCTTTAAGTTTTTTAATCAATGCTTCACTATCTGTTTTAATTTTATCAACTTCTTTTGCAATTGCCGCTGCCCTAATATCGACATATTTTTCTCCATAATAATCTAATTCTCCTGCTGTTCGTTTAAGATTTTCTCTTATTTGTGCTACCTTATAATAATAATCAAATTTTCTAATTACGTCATACATTGTCCCAATACTTCGCCATGCTGGAGCGTCCTTAATTGTTGCTGTTTCTTCTTTCGCTCCGCCTTCTTTAGATTCGTCTTCCTCATTTTCTTCCCCTAAATCATCATCTTCTCCTGATCCAAATTTCTGAGCTATTTTATCACTATATGTATCAATAAGTTCAATTAAAGAACGAATATTGTCTTTAACAACTTTAAATATTTCCTGATATTGTACATATTGCGACGATTCAATCAACGCATCTAATGATCCATTAACTAATTTAAGTTGAGCTAAAAATGATTCCCGTTTTTCTTTACTTATAGCATCATTATAATATCCTGATAATGCAATATATATGTGTTTTTTCATAACGGCGGGCATTAATAATGTTAATGCACTTCTTAATTTATCTAATAATTCGCTTAGAGGCAATGTGCTTCCAATTTTTTCAGCAAGATTATTTAATCCTAATACAATTTTATCAAATCGCTCGACTAATTGTTTATTAAATGCTCGTAAGAGAATTTTTTTCATGCTACGCTTATCTTCCACTCGTTTATCAATGACACTTTTATGTTCTTCTTCGTCTTCTGCTCCCCCACAAGCTGTGTCGTCTTCACCATAGCCAACATAATCTTCACCTCCTTCTTTTGCATTCATTTTCTTGAGTTTGTTGTCTATATCTTTACGGCGAAAGAAATTTTCCATTAATAATTGTGCCGATTGTAAAAATTTATGCAGTTCTTCATCAGATAAATCCTTCTTCATCAAAACATCGCGAATCTTTTCATTAATTATCTTTAAATTTTCACTTCTAGCATATTCTTCAATTGTTAATCCGACGCGTTTTAATGCTCTATCAATAACTAACGCCAACTCTGCTGATGACCCGATTCCTCGTAAAACTTGTGATAATAAATTACTAAATCGTGATGTTCCGACAACATCTTCTCCTAATTTTTCAATTAAACCGGGAAGTTCTTCACTATGTTTAAGCAATGATGCTAATTCAGTTTCACTCGGTAAAAGTGAAATATTTAAGAGATTTTTTAACATTTCGATTTGACGGGTTAATTCTTCAGTTAATAATCGATATAATTCAGTATATTTAGTTGCCTTTGCTTTTAATTTCAAATCATCAGATTTATCTAACGTTTCAACCAATGGTTTCATAACCATATTTAACTCATCTTTCAGGTAAAACAAATTCTTTAATACCTTCTTTACTTCATTATTCACCAGCAAAAATTCAGCGTGCATTCCAGTTCCGAGACTTTCCACAAGTTCAGCAACTTTTTGACAAACATGACTTGGATCTAATGTGGTATCAATGATTTTCCCATATTTATCATTAAATACTCTGGCAATTTTATCACATACTTGTTTATGACTTTCGACATCACTTTTGAACCCCTTCTTTTTGCTATTGGGGATTTTGTCCAATATTTTTTGGATAGTATCTTCTCTATCCTTTCCTTTTACATCGAATCCTAATGTTTTCATCCCTGAAATTATATCATCTATTAATTTTTCTTTCGTTTGACTATTAAGTGATTTATCATATTGAGAAATTTCCCCTAATGTTGTTCCATCATTCGCACCACCCGAAAATAGAACGGAACCATCTCCGCAACATCCACCGCCAGTGACGGAGTCACCGTAAAAACTCATCAAGTCTTCATAAGCACCACAAGCACAGGCAGATTTTTCGCCTACACATCCCCCAGAGATGGATTCGGGAAATTCATTGAAAGAATTTGATTCACCAAATGTCGCCGACGGACCAACCGATTTGCTACCCTTTGATCCCATCCTTTTATATATTATATAAACATTTATTTCTAACAAAAAATTAAAATATTAAAAAATAATTATAAATAATCTTATTTTGATTTTTAGTTTAAAGATTTCACAATATATAATTATATATTAAACTAATTATGTCAAAAAAGTCATTTACTAAATTACTCGATTATATCGAAATCGTTGATCCTGATATTTATGAAATTATTGAAAAATTTTGTTTAGAGAATTTATTTATTCCTAAACGAGGATCGGGATTAACATTTTTAATTCCCACTAATGAAAAATTCCGCAATCAATTAAAAATGCTCAGTGATAGTGAAGAAGATGCCGACAAAGCCGTAGAAATTATTTCTTCACTTATCATTGTTGATATTCTTAAAACTCCAGCGGATGTTATGGAAAAGAGAGATGATATCCCTAATTCACTAGGACAACGGATAGAAATCGACGGAGTTAAAGGGAGATCTATCATTCTTAAATCGGGAACCGATATGATTATCGACGAAAGATTTAAAGATGGTTCAAAAGGAGGAAAATTAGCAGTTTGGTTGCTTAATAAGGGGGGCATTCCAACTGATGGACCTAAAGCAACATTTAAATATATAAAAAAACAGACATCTAAATTAAAATCTGATGAACCAGAAGAACCTAGCGAAAATAATAATAAAATTCGTCGAGATATTGCTAACAGAGTAGAAAACGCATATATCGTTGAAATGTCAAATCAAACAGGGAAAGATATTTATTTAGAAACAACTCTGAGCCTTATTGGTTATATGATAAAAAATGAATATTGTAGAGAATTATTAATTGAAAAAATTATACCTAATCTCTCTCTTGATAAAACTGATTTTTATATATTATTCGAACCTTATAAAACTGTTGGTCCTTATATTATATCAGACCGTATTCTTGTTGATTGGTCTAAGGATAAAAAATCTATTAATATTAAACATGTTATTGAAGAAATTAATAAATATTTAGATAATTCTAATCATATCAAAGCCTTAATGTATTCAAATATTCAGGGAGCACTAAACGAAATTAATGAAAAAAGAAATAAGATTCTCAATTCTCGCATAGCCCCTCAATCAATGACAAAAATTATTTTACAAGCCTATGATGAATTATTCAAAAGTAATATTTTGCCAGAATCTTTAATTAAATATCATAATTCACCTTTACATAAAATGTGTGAGGATGAAATCAGATTTGTTATTTATCAACTTTTTAGCAAATTAGAAAATGAATATATTTTTGATCGCAGACGTTTTGATGATGTTATTGAACGTATTTATGATTATACTAACGGACCTGATCTTAAACCTTTATTATTGCGGGATGTTAGAAATCAAATTCCTAGCAACGAAAAAATAACCGAAATTCGTATTTTTGTTAATTCAACGGCCTTCTTTTATATTCCTATTAGCTTTACTGCTATGACAAAATATCCTCATGAATATGTTTTAAATAAACCTTCTCCACGAGGAATTTCATCCATTTATAATATATCTGAAATTTTACATAAACGATGTTTAAAAATTGTCGAAACTTCTTATAATAATGTCATTAAATCAAAGGATAAAGATGATGATATTAAAAAATTAATTTTAAAAATGAAAACCGAAGGAAAATTGGACGAATTTATGAAATCATTAGATGTATAATCTATTTTAAATTTGAATATTTTTTTATATTATTATATACTCAATAATGTTGATCCCTATCACATGTACTTGCGGACGTTCAATTGGTGATATTTATGATGCCTTCGACGCCAGAAGACGCAAATTAATAGAAGAAAAATTCAAAAAGGAAGATATTAAAGTTACCCCTGATAAATTATTAGATATAACTGGAGATGATATAAATGTTGAATTGAATCAAATTTTTGTCGATTATCATATTGATATGATTTGTTGTAGACGTATCCTTCTAACTAGTGTTAATTTCTATGATTTAATGAATAAAACCCATTTGGCTGGGTTACCTCAATATTAAAAAAAATTGAATTTTATATTAGATAATCATTATTACAAATAAATACATTAAACAACTTAAACAATATGGCTTCAACTTCTGCTATTCGCGTTTTCAAAGATCTTAAAGGACTTAAAGAACATATTGAAAAAAATCACAATAATTTCGTTATTGAGGGCCGTAAAGACGCCAAAACATATCAAGGAGCTACCTTTTATAATAATCGAATAGTTGATCCAACTGATTCAAAAAAATATCCTTTAATTGTTCGTATTGAAGATATTCTAATTACTGGCGATATGCAAGATCCCGATACTAAAGATGATAAAAAAGACCCTGATGCTGGAAATAGACACGTCGCAAAATTTACGTTAACTACTCCTAATGCTGGTGATTTTGGTCAATTTATTTATATTGTTGATGAAATTTATGGTGAATGGTGCAAAAAACAAATTGATGAAGAAAATGTTGAAGCTGGAACAAAAATTAATCCGATTGTTCAACGAAAATATTCTTTTAAACATCCCGATAAAGATAAACGCAATAAGGATAAACCTATTCATACATTACGAATTAAATTAGATTTCTCGAAATATTCCGATAAACATTTTCAAGCGTTTTTACGTGGAAAACTCAAGACAGAAATTTATGATTATTCAACTAAATATGTTGATGATAGTAAAATTATTCGTTATAAATTAGCTGAAGTTGATGGCAAACCCGTTGATGAAACTAATGTACATAAATTTATTACTCGTGGAAGTCGCATTGTTGAAGGTCGCATTCATATTGAAAGTACTATTAATAGCACTTTTGGATTCTCTATGCCTTTACTCGCTGGCCGATTAGTTATCTCCTCCTCTCCTGCTGGTTATTTCGAAGGAGAAGAAGAGATTGTTGCCGAACCTACTGACACATCTGAAACAATTAAGGAAGAAGCTAAAAAAGTAGGGGAATTTATTAATAGTATTTAAATAATTTAAATCCTAAAATTTATAATAATATTAAAAAATTAATTTTTTTAATATATAATCTGGTGGGGATTCATGACTTCTAATTTGTATTACGAACTTAAAAAAATATCAGGAATAGGCAAATCCCTAGCAAATAAATTAATTAACGAAGGGGTTAAAAATATTACCGATTTAAAAAAAGATAAATTTTATAATTTATTACCAGAAGAATCGAAATTAATGATTAAATATAATTTTTGTGAATATATTGATAAAAATACTGCGGAAAAATTAATTAAATATTTACCTTCAGACTGGATACCCGTCGGAAGTTATCGCAGAAAATTAGACAGGCATGAGGACCTAGATTTTTTATGCTTAACTGATTTACAATTGGCTAGTGATTTATTATATTTAATTAGTTATGCTGGTAATAAATTTAAAATTTTAGCCGAATTTAAATCTGGTGAAAAAAGGAGGGCCTTTGCAATTCAATTTGAAGAATGTGAAGCATTTAAATTAGATATTTTTAAAACAACGAAAGAAGATTTGCCATTTACTTTATTTCATTACACGGGTAATAAAAATTTTAATATTAGAACACGAGCACAGGCAAAACGATTAGGATATAAATTGAATCAATATGGATTGTTTAAAGCTGGGAAAAAAATAGATGGGATTTCGGATGAAAAAGAAATTTTTAAAATACTTAATGTTACTTATAAAAAACCTTATGAAAGAAATGAATGAACTGATAATAATAATTTTTCTCTTAGCGAGATAATGCTCTTGTTGTTATAGCAAAAACTGCCTTGAATAATGCTAACATTCGCTCAAAACAACCCATAATCTGAACTAATTCGTCGATACGACCATTCCTGATGCGTTGCTTTATTTCGGATATTTTATTATACATATGGGATTTTATTTGACCAGACATCTGTTGACAAATTCGACCGACTCGGATAACAAATCCGCAAGAAACAGCATTATTTTGCATCTGATCATCCCGAATCAGTCCCGAATTTAGATTATCCCTTAAAACCATACTTTCATTCCTTAAAAATATAAGTTCATTTAATTGATTCGAGTTATCCACTGAATTAGCCATTTGTAATCAAAAACTCAACACTTTATTAATAAATAAGTCTGGTTCAATTTTTTATAAAAAATATATTATCAATTAATATAACTTTATCCTTACGGTTTATATCTAAATTTTTCTACCTCATGATTTAATAATACGTTAAAATTATATTCTGGTTCCGTGAAAAATATATCACCAGCTTTCCCTCGTTCTTCGCCAACTCCATGAACTCCATTTCCCATTTCGCTATATGTTGGAGGAGTCCCCCCCACCGTGCCCCACGTCGGGGGATCTAATGGTCGAGTTTGTGGATTATCCCTAAATGCAACATTATCATGATCAACGTAATAATGCGGATCTGAATAAAATGGTTCTTGCACACATATATAATTAACCGAATTGGACGCTGTCCATTTTTTATATATTATAAAAATAATATATAATATTATTATGATTAAAAACACAATTTCTATTTCTTTATTATCCATTAGTATATTTATATTATTATAAAAATATTTAATCCTTAAAACAATATAAAAAAATTATGGCCTCATGTTTGGCTTCTCTGAACCCTTGTTAAGTATTGCTCCTCAGTTATTAACTCTTGATATTTTACTATTCTAATATAATTATTAGTCTCACTATATATTACCTTCTCGATATTATATCTGGCCATCCATTCTACACATACAGCACAGGGACGTGCACATCCGAACCCATCCCTATTAATTTTAACAGTACATATGATTATCTTTTTAGCCATATAAGGGACAACCTTTTAGCTTCCATAATGCCGACATTTCGGCGTGAAATGAACATTGATGTTCTCCATCAAATGCTGTTCTATTATTAGTGTTATATCCAGCGGAAATTAACTTTCCATTCGCTAGGATTACTGTTCCAAGTCTATCTTTCATTGATGAGTTTTCTGCTTCTTCCATCGCCTTTTCGATCATCCGACGAATTCGCTTTGAACATTCATCCACCTTGATTGCCATTTGAATAATGTTTTAAAATTATTGAATTATAATTCAATTTTTTATTTTTTAATATATTTATATTTATATTTATATTTATATATATTTAAAGAATGACTATGGTTAATCAATTAGAAACTATTATTTTAATCTTACTTGTTATTTTAGTGTTATATCTAACTAAAAAGGAGTCATTTAGCTGTTGCAAATATAAACATAATTTTGGTCCCAAATGGTGGTATATATTGGGATATCCTGATTCTTATGGTGTGCCTTATGTGATGTCTCATAAATGGGCAAATCCTCCTGATGTTTATCGCAAAAACACAAGTTAGATAGTTAACTTTGTCCCATTTCTAGTTTCTACCATTTCTTGCCCCTTATTTTCAATTATATTAAATAAATTTGCCGATATTTTATATTTTTCTTTAATGTTTAAATAAATATCGCAATATTTCCCACTTATCATTGATTGATATGCGATACTTAAATACTCATATTCACCTGTTGCATAAAACATTGCCCATATTTTTAAATATAGGTTTAATGTAATTTTCTCTTTTATCTTTTCTATTATTTTATTTTTTATTGTGATAAATTGGTCCTTGTTGTCAGTCAGGCCGCCAATTTCTTCATATTTATATTTATTTATAACGGCTAATCTCCATAAATTATAATTTTCTTCTAAATTTTGAAATTTAATATTTGTTGTTATTCTAAGATAATCATTGATATTTGGATTTAAACAAAATGTTTCAAATATTAATTTAATTTCTCGTAATTCATTTTGTTCTTGTTCCCTCAATCTCTTTATTTTTGACATCTTGGTTTTTATATATTAAAAAAATAATAATTTAATTAATTTATACCTTATAGATTATCAAGATAATCATCTCCTGTCTTGATATTCTCTCTTATTATATCGGAGTTTATATGAAATGAATTATATGTTGTTCCTACCTTTGGTGTTGCCCCTACTAATAATTTTGCCGTAAATCCATCTATCTCATCTGTCATTGCGTTTATTCCCGCCTCTTCTATTGTCTGAATAGGCGAACTAAATCCTAATCGTAATAATATATTATTTGCTTCGCGTGTGCTTAATCCAGGTCTATCTATTGATGTTACTCGGCCGGTAAATGTCATTTCATCAGCGTAAATAGATAAATGATGGTAATTAATATTGGCTTCACCAATCATACTTAATTCACTCACTATTTTTTGTCTCGCTGCCTCTATTCCTAATATATTATATAATTCATCTATTGAATCTGTCTGCACTTTTAGTGGATCAATATATTTATTCTTTAATACTCCATATATATTCGATCCCAAGGTTATTATTCCATATCTATTTTTATCCCTTACTATTTTTCCTTCTTCGTCTATTTTATTCCTTATTAACTCTTTAGCTTCTGCATTGATAATCCCTTCTACTCCTCTGATTAATATATTTAATATTTCACTCGCTTTATTTTTTATATCTATTTCATCGACTATTGTCTTAAATTCTACATTTCTAATATATATTCGTAATATTATCTGTTTGGCACTTTCTGGTGAATATACGCAATATACAGTTGGAAAAGTATCCCGAATTTTTGTTACAATATATTCTAATGATATATTCCTCAATATTAATGTTGTTTTATTAAGCACTATTCGTATGCACCATTTTAATAAATCACTTGGTGGTTGCAATAATGGATTATACTTTAAAAAGTCTTTTATCATATCCTTTTCTCCCTTATATAATTCGTGAATTGGTTCCCCAAATTTTTCATAAAATATTTGCCAATATATCCCAAATTGTTTTAATGTCAATAATTCTATATTATTTGCTATCTCTTTTACCTTTGGTTTATCATACTTTATATTATCATCAGCTATTAATTCTAAAAACATCGATGGTGCCTCCATTCGTTCGGTTGGACGTACTCCCATTATTTCTTTGGTTCTCGTTAATTCTGATTTAGATGTTCCTCCAGCAGTTGTTCGATGATGTGCATCCAACATATATTGCGTTAATGGTTCGCTAAATGATTGAGCTGCGATTATACCTACTGCTGATCCATATTCTATTAAACATGTTTGATATTTAGTTTTTACTCTATCGAATATTGCTGTTAACATATTTTTATTCATTTTCTTTAAGTTATTTGAATTTAAATAACTCTTTATTAACATTCCAGATAAGAATGTTGTGTATTTTATAAATTCTGGAATTTTTATTTTATTTGCGTAGGCTTCTTCGTTAAACATTATATATGGTAATTTGGCTATAAAATCTTTTATCATTATCATCATTTCTATTATTAAATCAATACTAGCCACTTTTTCTTTTGGTTCAATATTTTTCACATTCTGAATAATTCTCGGAAGATTGAACGGCATAAATCGTGAATCTTCCATTAATCGTGTTAAATTTAACGATTCTATATTTAAATATATCCGCCGATATTCATTTCTGTCATCTAATATTTGATTAAATTCATCCGTAAATATTTGTTCGGTACTATCATATCTATATTTTTCCCTTAATTCTTTATCACTTATCATTACTGTTGGAAATTTTACCTTTTCTACAAATCTCGCATCTAAATTATCGTCTCCATAATTGAATTGTATTATATTATTTCCTTTCATACATAATCTCATATTATCAATTATTATCGTTTCTAAATTCTTAATCGATTTTCTGTTTTGTTCTCCTGTTACTGATGTCGATAATGCTTTTGATATTAAATCGAATCTTGCCGCCATAGCTGATGCAGCGAATGCTGGCATTGATATTCCAGTAATATATGAATCGGTGATATATCCTCGAGATTCTGGAGTTGTTTCAAATCTTCGATAATACGGCATTGTACGTTTAAAGGATAATTTTTCACGAATTCTTTCACCGTTAATTATCAGTTGACCGACTGCACTTACCATGTGATATATATGCCCTATCTGTCCCTTTGACCCACTCATCACCAATTTAAACATATTATTGGCATCTTTATCAATCGAATTCAATATTGGTTCCATAAAGTCATCCATTATACGTAATATTGCTATTTGTTGTTCTTCATAATATTGAGATGCCGTTTTACCAATTGGAGGAATTAACTCTCCATTATTTAATTTTTCTGTTATTAACCTTGATTCATTAATTATTGATGATTCTATTTCGTGGATTTTATCCATTGCCGATTGATTTAATATTAAATCCATTATACCAACCGTAAATCCGCTAAAATACATATATCCTAATGCTATTTGCTGTAAATTATATATTACTTCCATAGCCTTATTTGGTCCATATTCATTATGAATTATATGAAATATTCCTCCCATACTTCCAGAACCGATTGCCTTCTTATCTAATATTCCACGTTTCATTATTCCTTTTTCTATTACGGTTAATATTTCGTCACGATTATAATTAATATATGGAGCATAATCTCTGATATAATAATTAGGCTCTCTTTCATAATTTATAGGTGTTTCAGTTAACATTTTACTGATTATATCCCATCCAGTATATTCTTTCTTTTCATCAAAATTTGGTAAATATGAACAATTAGCGAATAATAACATCGCATGATATTTATCTAATTTGACATTTCGCCGCGTTAATTCAAAACTTCCTACAACACTATCTCCCACTTCGCCAGTTAGTGGTATTGATTTTGCAAATGACATAAAATAATTCGCATTTGCTCCTACTTGAGCCAGTTCATTTCTTTCCGCTACGCTTGTACATGTAAATATGTTCATTTGGTCACCATCAAAATCTGCACCGTAAAATTTACATGCTAATACATTCATACGCAATGTTAATATGTTGGGATCTTCACTTACTATTATTTTATGACATGTTATATTTGATGGCATTAAACTTGGTTGCCTATTATAAAGGACAACATCCCCTGTTATTAAATCTCGATTAATTATGTCTCCAATTTCTAACTCGAAATCCTTTTTTATTTTTTCAATATTATGTTCGGTTCCTGTTTTCTTTTTAATGATGCTTGTACATCCTGGATAATTTTTCCTCCCATTATTAAAATATATCATTAATCTTGTTCGATTACTTTCTTGAACAGTTTCACTCACCTGAAGCATTCTAGCAAATTTTAATGGTATTCCTACCTCATCTATTTTTAATGTTACGTCACAATTAATTGTACTTCGCGCACATCCTCGAACTCGTTTTCCCATTTGATTTTTCCTAAATCTCCCTTGTTTTCCTCGCAATCGTAATGATAATGATGTTAATGGATTTCCTCCACTGGTTATTATTTTCTTTCCATGTCCTCCTTTGACAAAATCATAAAATGCTCCTCCTAATTCATATATTGTTTTGTCTAATTTCGGATCAATTTCATCTGGTATTACTGTCGGAATTGAATCATTCTTTTTAACTATACATTGTAATAGTGTTGTTAAATCATCATTTGTTGATCGCCCTCCTCCAACTTTTTTTACATCTGGTCTAATCGATACTGGCGGAACTTTTAACGCATTTAATATAAAATATCGGGGATGGCTTTGAACTGGTTTTCCTAATTTAATTACCGTTTCGTCTGAAATTCGCTCTAATATTTTTTGTATTATATGTGGATATAATTTTTTACGTTCCCTTTTGTCTTCAATCATCATATCGGCGTAGATTATTAATTGCGATACTTTATCCTTATTTATTGTGGGATGTATTGTTTCACATTTCGGACATTTTCTTTTAGATGCTTTGGCTGATTTACTTGCTTCACCTAATCTTTTACTTTTCGGAAATTTAGAATAAACTTTTTCTTCTATTATTGGTTCTCCACATTCGAAACATATTAATTTTAACCATTTTCTTAATTCGGTTAAACATATCGGAGATATGACTGGATAATTCAATAATATATGCCCGTCATGACCTGGGCATTCTTTTTTATCATTAAAACAAGTTTCACACTTATAATTATGATCGGTTGTTCCTAAATGACCGTCATATACGCCTTTAGGTTTAGGCTTATTATCCCTAAATAAATCGTATGACGTTACATTAACATACGAATCTTCTATGATTTCATCCGTACTTAATATATGGAACCGTATTTTATCAATTTGGTTCGTATAAGTGAAACTCATTTGTTGTATATAATTTAATCTATATTTTTAATTCATTTTTAAATTATTAATCGCACTAAATCTTATCATATTGGTTTATAATCATCCTTCGGTTCTTGTGGCTTAATCTGTTGGTAATGGCAACTTCACAAATTATTAACCATAATAACACAAAAAATAAATATTTATGATTAAATTTTTAATTTGGTTAATATGTTTAATACTTTATCAACATAATTGTTTTAATTTATCCAATGCTAAAATTGGATTTCTATTGGGACGGGCCTTAGCTAGAAAATTATAAATAGCTGGAAAACTACTACCACTATCTGCGATTTTATGGTCGAAATAAATTGGGAGGCACGCTGGGGACGTATCAGTATACCTATTTAATAATTCCCATGAATAGTATCCATTATTACTTTTCGATTTAAATGGTTGTATATAATTCCCGATTAAATATGTTAATGATAATTTGTCCAAATTTGTATAAATTCTGGATTCTTCTTTAATTAAAGTTCCATTTAACATTCCGCGAAATAATATCGATATCGCAGCACTTCCATAAGGAGCAGTAATATAGCAATTAACGCTACCTGAAATATTATTATTAATTTTCCGGATTTTATCACACATCTCTGCCCCAGAATATATACAGTCATCTATAAGTAAAATAGGATATTCGTTAGTAATTTGATCAATACTTGTAAAAATATTTTTAACATGGTTTTTAATTATGTGCCAGACTAAAGCGATACACCAAACTTCAGAATGACACGGATCTTTTATATCTATGTATATCGAAAATTCGTTAATATTGATCTTTTTTGCAATAGATTGAATTTCAACGACAAATCGTTTAAAAGAAATGTATTGTGTTTGTTCAATTATTTCTCGAACAATTTTCTGAACTGTAGGATCAAAACAATCTAATAATTGCGGTAATTTATTTAAATCTAATGACCGATCTATGTCATCAAAATGAATTTGTGGATCCAACTGTGAGTTCGGTGAGTTCGGTGAGTTCGTAGGAACGAAGCTTATAGGAACGAAGCTTATAGGAACGAATCGCGGATCCGCCAATTGTGGCTCCGCCACAATTTCATACTCATCTAAAAATTTTCTTATTGCATCCATCTATTATCTATTTATTATATATTTATTATATATAATAAATTCATTTTTTTTGATCACTTTACGGATATATGATTTATTTAGCCATTTAATTCTCAACTCAATTAATTAGTTTGATAACTAATTAAACTTAGTTATTTTAGTTAAGAAATCTTCTTTTGCCTCTTTATATCCTTTGCCTTTTCGGAATATTTAAAATGTAATTCCATAATATCTACTTTTTCTCTAAGTAATTTTTTTATTATTAATATGCTTTTATTTTCTGAATAATATTCGTCAGATATCTCGTTTTTATATTATTGTTTTATATCATTATATTTAGTCTATATTTAAATTTTTTAAAAAAAAAATATGGAAAAACTTAATCGTTATATCATTATATATTTATATTATTAAAACCATTTTTATATTAAATTAGCTTAATTTTTTGATCAGATTTTTGATTATCTTTAACTATATCGAGTTGATTTATATTTAAATCAGTCGGAATATCATTATTTTTATATCTATCTTTAATTTCACTTGTCAGATCATTAATTATGGCGGACCTGTTAACACCAATTAAATATTTTATATAATTAATCGTACCCCATATAATAACTCCAGAAATTACTATTATGCATATGAGTAAATTATCCATTTAATCCCTCTGTATATATAATACTATTAAAATCAATTTTTTAATAAGTTTATCCTCTAGAAATTTGTGGTGGCTATTTGTTGATGCGTTAAGTTTCGTTCCTACGAACTCACCTACGAACTTACGAACTCACTCGCCACGCATCGTAATAAAATATAATGATATAAAATATTAATTTGATTAATTAAAAAATAAAATTTTATTTTTTAATAATCTTCAACTGTTATTAACTGATTATCATAATTGGATAAATATAATATACAATGAACTGCAAATCTGTCATATCTTTCAGATGGAGTTTGCGGAATAATTCCTAAAACATCATTGGCTAGCCAATGATCCTTTATATAATTGTCTTCGAATATTTCAAATTCTTCATCAGAAAATTTTCCAATCATTTCATTTAATCCATTTCTCGCCATAAGTTGAAAATTATAATCACACCTAGCATCATCTATTGAATCATATTTTCTAATTTTATTACATATCGATTTTGTTCTTCCTTTACGATTTACTATGATAATCTGATATGCTGATACTTCTGAACCTGTTATCTTAATTATATCAATATTACCTATATCATAAATTTCTCCAAATCTAAATGCAAATCTTTTATGCATTTCTAACTTTTGTTTTATATCTAATCTTTGTTCGTCTTCGTCTAAATATTCACCTATTACATCTAATATTTTATCAACAGATTCGAACACATTAACTTCGTCGCTATATTCCTCCCTAAAATATAAAACATACATTTTTTATTATATTATCATATAATTCAATTTTTTAATTAAAAAATTATTATTTAAGAAATGAAACATTATCCTACTTCTAATGCTTAACTACTACCATAATACTTAGAAGGAATTAATATATTAAATCTTCGTTTGATTTCGCCACATTAATCCAGAATAATCACATGTTAACAGTGTTCTGTGATCTCTGTAGCATATATAATAGCCAAATTATACATAGCATTACGATTACCTAATTTAATCGCCTGTTCATATAATTCGATTGCTTTAGATATATTACCATTATTTTTATATATAATAGCCAAATTATTCATAGCTTTAGGATTACCTAATTTAATTGCCCGTTCATATAATTCAATAGCTTTAGAACTATTGCCTTTATTTTCATATATAATAGCCAAATTATTCATAGCAGAAGAATTCTCTAATATAATTGCTTGTTCATATAATTCAATGGCTTTGGGTGTGTTATTATCCGTAAGACAGATTGTAGCCAAATTTGTCATAGCATAACTATCACCTAATTTTATTGCTTGTTCATACAATTCGATTGATTTAGAATTATTACCTTTATTTTCATATATAATCGCCAAAGCATTCATAGCTTTACTATCGCCTAATTTTATTAATTGTTCATATAATTCAATTGCTTTAGGTATATTTTTATATTCTTCATATATAAAAGCCAAATTACCCATAGCATTACGTACGGCCGAAGTTCCTTCGGCCTTATTACCTAATTTTATTGCCTGTTCATATAATTCAATTGCTTTAGGTATATTTTTAGCTTCTTCGTATATAAAAGCCAAACCACCCATAGCATTACGAACGGCCGAAGTTCCTTCGGCCTTATTACCTAATTTTATTGCTTGTTCAAATAATTCAATTGCTTTAGATATATTTTTATCTACTCCAATTCCATAGTAATACATATATCCTAAATGTGTAATTGAATAACTATGAAAACCCTCAGAACACTTTTTATAATATGTTACTAATTCTTCATTATATATTTGTTTTTTAAATAGTTTGTTATGATAATCAGTTTCTAATTGTTTCTGAAATTTATGATGACCTTCATCAGCTAAATTAGTTAATAATATAAAATAATTATTATAATCCCCATTTGAAATATATTCGTCTAGTTTAATTTTAAAGTCTACACTCATTTATATATACTCAGTTTATTATATTTATAATAAAAAATTGAAATGATATATTATATAGATAAACAGCATAAACTTGAATACTATTTTAATCATGAGTTGCAATCATATTCGTTATTTATATCCTGACGAACACGGAATTATACATCGATGTTGTATGTTTGGATGTGATGGTAAATTATGTATGGAATGTCGTTGCTTAAAACAATCCCGTTCTGTTGGAGAAGATCCAGAATGTTTAAATAAGAATTGTGAACGTAATCCGTATCGATACGAACCACCGCGGGGGCCTAATAGATGTGTTTACTGTTGGGAAGTTATAAGTTGGAATGATATATTATGTAGCTCTAATTGTTCTAGTTTAAACATATTAATAAATGAATTATCAGATACAGCTTAAAAAATATATTATTTATTAATTACCACATTTTAATTTTTTAGTAATTAAGGCCGAAGGAACTTCGGCCGTAATTATACACAATAATCATTAATAATATTTAGATGTTTTTATTCTTGAATAATTTGGATAGTATAAATTGTTTCAAAGAATGATTTTATATAATTAATCGTATCTTTAGCTGAATAAAAAGTAGTGTTATAGTAATCATTACATATAGTCCATACTTCCATCAAACCTGAGGGATTTCGTGGATCATCCGTAATTATATACCAAAAATCTAAAGTCTGAAATCCATCATTTTTTGAAACTCCGTTTTCCCGACAAGAGGCATGGTGGGTGGAACTTTCCTCTGACACGTCAGGGGGCTGTGGGAGGTTCACCTTTCCGTATATGTTTATAGAATATGGAAATTTAGCATATTCCATCAGATAATCTTCATGAAATATTGCCAATTGTGGAGTTGATTCCATTTTAGTGGGTTTATAGTAATAAAGTTAAATTCATTTTTTTACGAAATAAATGAATTCAAATATATTAATATAAACCTTAATTGTGCTACTCTTGACGGGTATACGGTTTCGTGTGAATATCATACCATAAATCGTTAAAAATGCCCGTGCCGATCATAGGTATATTATGTGGTATAGGAATATGGATCTTTATATTATCACCTTTATGGATTCCCTGTTGTTGCTCAGAAAATAGTATTGAGGTAAATTCAATCAAACTTAAAGAAGGGGCTAAAATACGAAAAGGTACTAAATATAAACCAACATGGCATTATGACATAATACGTGGATATCGTTATTATTAAAATAATAATAAAAAATACCCCCATCATATTAGGAATACTAATTGTGTTACCAGTTTTAGCGATGTTTATAGTTCTGATGACTAATTTATTTTGTGAGTATAGGAATATGTCTTTTAATACATTTGGTTGGCGAAATGGCTATGTCGCCCATTCAATGTATTAAACTGCTGAATGATGACCATATCTTAGAGTTTTTACTTATTTGAATAAATCGCATTATATATTTCAATCTTTAGAGATTCGTTAAGTTCGTTCCTACGGACTTACATTTCTCCCCCGACACGGGGCACGGTGGGTGGTTCTCCTATTAAATTAATAGAATGATCAATTTGATAAACACGTTTAAAATATTTTTTTATATATTTAATAACTTCCTTCGGGGATTTTAAACATAAAATACCATTCCAAGAATCAATAATGAGCCATTGATCATTTTTAAATGTTATTTCTAACGACTGAATTACTTCATATGTTGTTATATGTTTAGCTTCACCATATATTTTTATAAAATGCGGATATCGTGCACTATTGATTAACGATCGAGAAATGAATTTGTTTCCCATATTAAAATTGAATATTATATTAATATAACTACTATTTAAACAGTTGGCATAATAATTATATCAATGCCAGCGAATACCTGCCCAAAATGTGGTAAACATTTTACTGATAAAAATTATGCTAAACATATAGCACGAAAAATTCCGTGTGAACCTAAAAAGACAAAAAAAATAAATGTTAAAAAAGATATTAAGGAAGAAGTTAGGGAAGAAATTAAGGATGAAGTTAAGGAAGATGTTAAGGAAGAAATTAAGGAAGAAGTTAAAGATAATGAAGGAGAAAAATTTTTGAGAATTTTTAAAGAAATGGAACAAGTTTTATATCTTGA
>Ga0209323_10000263_pt1 | contig 33192 bp, 31 predicted proteins | sample Rifsed19ft2_FD_184014 | JGI IMG/M metagenome (GOLD analysis project Ga0209323, IMG submission 184014) | Soil microbial communities from Rifle, Colorado, USA - sediment 19ft 2 (version 2) | ecosystem: Environmental > Terrestrial > Deep subsurface > Rock core/Sediment | place: Rifle, Colorado...
TACAGGGTCATCGTCCCCTGTAATGCCTATGTGGTTCCCGCGTGTGGTAATTCTTACCGTGAACTTATCCTCAATATACCTCAAATGCTCGTCATTTATTCCGAATATCTCAGACAAATGAGAGGTATCTTTAATAACTATTTCTTTTTTACTATCCTTCTTTTTCATTTAGAAAATCCTTTATCCATAATATAAATACAGATCACCTTTCCCCTTCCTCATAATCAAACGCCTCTTTCTGCATGCTCATACTATTTTTAGTTTCTCTGAGGCTATAAAAAATGCCTCTTCTACAAATTCTTCTATTGTGATTGATTTATTAGAATCTTCAGATTCGTCATGCTCATCTGGATTTTCAAAGGGGTGGAGATGCCATTGATTAAAAACACAGTCTTTGGCAAAAATTCTTCTATCATTCAATATCAGGGTATAGCTTTTTTTAGGCTTTCTTGTATTTACATAAACCTGAACGAATAATTCTTCAGCAAAATAAAGTCTTGCTTTCAAAATAGATTTTGTTTTCTCGACGATTTTCAGGTCTATAACAGTATTAGATTGGGAAATTTTTACAATACGATGGAATATTTCTTCAATACCTTCTTTCATTCTATTGCTTTAAATTCTTCCTCTATATCTTCCAAAACAGTTGTAGCCATATCCCACTCAAAATAATCTTTTTCTATCTTGTAATTCATCCTTTTGTTCTTATATGCTTTTTCAAATTCCTCAAATTTCATTTTGTATTTTTTTTCAAAATTCTTAACTATGAACATATACTTATTCTTTTTCCTTATTATTTCCCTATTTATCAATTCCTTAATTGCATCAACCGTATCTTCTTTTTTGGTAATATTAATAAGCTCCTTATGCAATTTTTTTGGCAGAACAACATTGTCTAATGTAGCCATAATAAACCCTCCATTTAATATGCGTTATGTCCGATGATTTTTGTAAGTGCACTACTTAAAATAAACTTCAACTCATTCTTTTCATCCTTTCCCATTGCACCTCTCTCCATCTAACATTAAAATTATCTCCCAGCGGCTTCAGAATTTCAAGGTTTTTTGTCCTTTAGGTTGCCTTCGGCAGCAGTAGCAACTGAACCGTGCTGCGAAGGGGCATCGGTTGGATGCTCTTGTCTTGCTCAGTAGCACATACCGCATCTTTTGCAGATTTCATATAATTATGAATTTGTTTTGCTCGTTCTCTTGCCCACGCAATATCATGCTTCCAGCGAGGTACATTATAATTCGCAACCTTCTTATGATATAAATCTTTAGTGCATAATATAAGCAACCCGCACAGGCAACCATCCTCGCTAATCTGAAAAGTCTATTCTGCTGTCGGGTTGATTGTTAGGCAAAAATAGAATCGTTCCATTCTATTTTTAATCACATATCACCATTTCTCAACTTGATATTTATTCATATCCAATTCGTCGTCAGAATCCCCTGTTACTTTCATTATGTATCTTCTATTAGGAAAAATTTTGACTTGATAATTTTCATAATTTGTCCCAGCCTTTACCAATGTTCCTTTTAATACAAAATTCTTAAATTCTTCGTGGGGAATAACATGTTTCTTCTCCAGTTTATTATCACCACAAAGAAGAATTACATGACGATCTTTCTCATCTACTTTAATATCATCAGGATGAAAACCAAACCAATAATTACCAGCATTATTAAGATTAGCATGAGCTCTGAAATAATTATTGTGCTATCTTCTGAAGAGAAGATATTTTCTACTTCATCGGTGCCAGATTCTTCATGATAAAGCTTTACGAGGGCTGATGTATCAAAATAATAATTTTTCATAGTTTATCTCCATTGAATAACATGAGGCTATATACGTTCAGCCCGACCTTCCTTTACTTCCGTTGCCCATGAAATTTTAGATACAGTGGTCATTGCCCGAACCTTTTTGTGAGACTTTAAAAGTTGTTTAATTTTTTCTGGCGCGCTCATTTTTATATATTTCTCCTTTAACAATGTAAGTGTCCTTGCTATTTCTGGAAGCATTTCATCAGGAAGCGTCTCCAATTCTTTGATTATATTTTCCTTGTTTGTATTAGCTCTATATGACATATTTTAAACCTCCTTAAATAGTATTTTTGTTTTTTTATAACCAGCCATAAACTTCCCTGAAGGGCAAAAAAATTGGCAGCCCGCATTAAAACTACCACCTACCCCCTTTCCCTGATAAACCTGTCCCTGCAAGCTGTAAGCAGGGAAGCATTCAGGGACAAGTATTAAGGGGGAATTATTCACTCCCCCTTATCAAAAGCGGACTAACAACCCAATTCAGCAGCAGCGTTTCACGCCATCCGCTGGATTTGATTGTTAGCCTATTGGCTGCATTCTCAATAAGTGGCGAACTTCAATGCCATCGTCTAACTCCTCCCAGTAGATAGCAAACCCGCCCGGTTCAAGAGACCATTTGGCTCGTTGCTCTGGAGTAGCTTTTGCTAACCAATCTAACCACTCAACTCGGTCTATCGCAACACTAATCTCCCTGCCATCGCTGAGGGAAACACAGAGTGTGTTGCCAACAAAATGAACATCGGTTGCCACAACTTCTTCTATGATTTTACTTACTAAAGTATCCATTCCATACCTCCAACAATTTATCCTGATTTTGGCGTGTTAATTTCAAAATATGGTTTAGTTCGGCTGTATTATAACCATGATTGTATTCTACCACAATAGGTTGAAGCCAAAATTTAGCCTCTTTTTCACCATGCAGAACATGGACATGGGGTGGTTCATTTATGTCAGAAGAATAAAACCGAAATTTGTAACGTTAATTACGGTTGTAGGCATTACGAACACCTTTCAATTTTGGATGAACCTTTGTTTATGTTGTGTAAGCCTAACAAATCATTATCCAGTTTCTGTTTTTCTATCAAAACCGTGCCTGAAAATCAAGGTAAATGCAATGAAATGGAGTTCATGCCAGCGCCTTTAACAGGGAATCTTTTATTGCCTCAAGATTGTCTTTATCTAAGACCTTCCCGCCGTTTATATCTGTCACATAAAAAACATCTATGACTGTTTTGCCTTCTGTAGAGATTTTTGCTATATATATATCAAGCCTGAGCTCAAAGAGAGTCCTTGTTATATCATATAAGACTCCCAATCTATCCATTGTCATTACCTCTATGATTGTGTGCAAATCAGAGAGTGTGTTATCTATCTCCACCTTTGTAGGGACTCTGAAGCCTCTACTCTCCTGAGGTATATTAAGCCTCTGTCTTGCTGAAAGAAGCTCCTCTACACTCCTCTCCCCTTCCAATACATGGAGGAGGTCATCTTCAAACCTCTTAAGCATCCCTTCATCCAATATCAATTTTCCTTCTATAGTTGAAACCTGAAGTGTATCTATTGCAACACCATCAAGCCTTGTGTATATCTGGGCACCGAGTATATTTATATTCTTTGATGTAAGTGTCCCTGCGATTTTTGAAAAGACTCCAGCCTTGCCTACAGTGCACACCATCAGCTCTGTATAGCCCACCTCTGTATTTTGGAAATACTTTATAACGAGTTTTTTGCTGTCTAACTCACCGGCAAGTCTGATATGTCTTAAAATCCTCTCAGGGGATGTGGATAGGATATATTTTCCCGGCATGGATGAGAAATGTTTTTTAGCCTTATCCCTATCCAATTCATTATCAATCAAGGCAAGAATCTCTCCCTTTTTCTTGTCTATCAATGACATGTCTGAAATCCTCTCCTCTTCTCCCTTGCTGAAATACTCATATGCCTTTAAATACAATTCCCATAGAAGGGCAGACTTCCAGTTTGTCCATATATCAGTTCCTACAGCACTTAAATCGGCATAGGTGAGGAGATACAGCATCTTCAAATTCTCAATCCCTTCCACCTTCTTGCAAAATTCTGCAACAGTCTTTTCATCGTGCATGTCCCTTCTAAGGGCAATCTGATTCATAATGAGATGATTTCCAATAAGCATCACCACTGTATCAGTGACAGCTTCCATACCCCATTTCTTTAATAAAGAAGCTGCAATCTCTCTCCCCCTCTCACTATGGCCCGGTGAATCTCTCTTCCCAATATCATGCAGGAGGGTCGCAATTTTTAATGCCGTGCTGTCGATAATACTTTTATAAATCTTCTTTAGCTCTATCTCATCTCCATTTGAAATAGAAAGCCCTTCTAAATGCTCCAAACTTCTAAGTGTATGCTCATCCACAGTAAATTTGTGATAGAGATCGCAGTTTGAAAAAAATGAGATATCCTCAAACTCCCTGACAAACCTTTTCAGGACGCCGCAATTGTGCATCATCCTCAATATCCCTGATAACCCCCTCCCTTTTAATATCCTCCTGAACATCTCGTTTGTCTCAGGGAGATTGATAAAATTATCGTCAATAAGATGAAGTGAGGAAGTTATAAGCCTCTTAATACTGCTGCTTAATGTGAGATTATACTCCTGACAGTAGAGAAATACCTTTATTAGCAGAACAGAGTTCTTTTTAAATATTTCAAGGTTAAAATCCTTTGCATGAATCTCATTCCCAATTGAAACAAACCCATCCCCTATTTCTTTTGTTTTCAGATAGGCAATCCTCTTAAAGATGCCTGGTTTATACTTTAAACACCTGTCTAATAGAGAATTTGAAAAATGATATATGTATGAGGCATTGATATAATAATCCTTCATAAATTTTATCACGCCCCTCAATCCGTTCTCATCCCCGTAGCCTAAATTTTTCGCCACTGCCTCCTGAATTTCATGTGAGAGAACATCATCCTTCTTTTCAGACATAAAATGCATATCATTTCTAACCCTAAGTAAAAAATCAATTGATTTTAATGCATGTCTCATTTCCTGACTATCAATTATACCCCGCCTCTCAAGGGCATCAATCCTATTAATCCCGAATTTTGACATGGATACCCACATAGCAGTATGAATATCTCTTAAGCCGCCTGGACCATCCTTTATATTCGGTTCAGAGACGCAGACAGTATTGCCATACAGAGAATGCCTTCTTAAAGTATCATCTAACTGCAATTTAATAAAATCATCCACACCCCTCTTCATAATATCCCTCTTAAGAGATGTAAAGAAACTATCAAAAATCCCTTTATCTCCTGCGAGATACCTTGACTCCATCATGGCAGTCCTTGCAGTAATATCATTCTTTGCAATGGCAAGGCAATCACTGATAGACCTTACACTGTGTCCTACCTTGAAGCCCATGTCCCAGAGGATTGATATGATATTATGGATTGCATAATCTGAATGCTGGTTGACCTTCTTATCGTATAGAAAGAGTATATCTACATCAGAAAATGGATTTAGCTCGCCCCTGCCATACCCACCAAGTGCTACTAATGTAAATAGTTGACTCCCATTTGACCCCGCGATAATTGCTTGATACATATTTATTATCAGACCGTCAACTAAATCTGTATATTCCTTAACTACCTCAAATCCATTCCCCCCCTTTTTATGCCTCTCTCTAATCTCCAGTCTCTGCTCTTCTATTATTTTACGAATATCTTTTACATTCTGAAGGCGGTCATGTGAGGAAGACAGGCTTTCTGATGGGCGTCCAATTGGTCCCCCTTTTTCTTGAATTAAAAGCTTATTTAGTCTCCGGTGCATAAATTTTTTATTTCTTATAAGACAGAGCCTTTAAAAAATAAGGACAGAGGCAAAAGAAGATATAGGCTGGCTGGAAAATCTCTTCTATAGTGAATAGAAATTATCTTTTTACAGGATACTTCTGGGAATCCCATCCTACCATTCCATCGGCTATGTTATAGACCGTTTTAAACCCTTTCTGCAAAAGAATGTCACTTGCCTTTCGACTTCGGACACCGCTGTGGCAAACCACAATCACCTTTTTATCTTTATACTTTTCAATCTCTCCTATTCTGTCCTTTAACTCCTGGACAGGGATAAGCACGGCACCATCTATATGCCCTAATTCCCCTGTATATTCTTCCATAGTCCTGACATCAAGTATTAGGCCGTAATCCTTTGAATCTATCATTTTTTTAGCCTCCCGGGCTGGGATATTTATGAACTGTGCCGATGCTATAGAATAGATACTGGCTATAAAAATTAATACAATGTATTTGATCCTTGCTAAATTTTTTCTCAACATAAAACCCCCTGCTTTTTTAAAATATATTTTAGTCCTGCCCTGGCATCAGGACAATTTTTTCTTTTTGCCCTGAAACTAAACACATCTCAATCTCTCTCTTTAAATCAGGCTGAACATTTACAGATTTTATTGCCTTGTTTATAATATCATAGGTATTAACGACATTCAATTTTTTAAAGAGAAAGTCAAACTTATTTTCTATCTCTCTCCCTATAGCATCTCTTACAGATGACGGCAGCGTCCAAATTCTTTCTTTAAAAGGACCAAATGCCTTCTTCCTTGTCTTATATATAAACTGCTCCTCAGTCTCATTGGGCTTTCTTTCTTCTGCACTTGTATCTTTTAAATATTTATAAATCTCTTCACGCAGTTCTTTAGGGAAATGTCTGCTCTCATATATCATATTCTGAAATCCTGTAGCAAGATGAACCTCTCCTGTCCCTGTATTTGGAAATCTGTCAAATGCCTCATCAGGGAGCGTAGATGCCCCATGCTGAACTGCCCCGCATAGCCCGTATTCTTCCCTTGCAATCTTTGAAAGTTTTGAGAGTGTATCAAAGTCAAGTTTTACCTTTGCAACAGTCCCATCAGGGAGCGGCACGCCGCCATGTGTTGTCCCTGTCTGAATACTTATCTTGCTTATCCCTTTTAGATTCCCCCTCTTTTTAAGTGTATCAAGATAATTATCCATAAATGTCTTTAATTCTTCCGCCGTGCTGTTCTTGCCGCCTACCTCGCCTATCTCCCCCCCAACAGAAATAGTTACACCCTCTGGCTGAAGCTCCCTTATATAGGCGGTCATATCTGAAGCAATCTCATAATTCAACCTCTGCTGTTCCTTTAAACTGGATTTACTTAAATCAACCATTGTAGATGAATCTATGTCAATATTATAAAAACCTGCGGAAATAGAATCCTTAATCAATTTCTTTAAGCCTGCAATCTCTTTATCTTTATCTACAGCATATTTTTTTGCACTCACCTGATAGTGGTCCCCCTGAATAAATACTGGCCCACTATATCCCTCTTTTAACGCAGCGGCTATCATTACTGAGACATATTCTGATGGCGGTTGTTCTGTATATCCAATCTCTGATTTTGCAATTTCAAAGATAAAAGTGCCATTATTATTCTTCCTTGCTGCCCTTATCATAGCCCTTGCCACATCGTATGAAAGTCCCCTGATATTTACAGCGGGGACAGTAAATCCCTTATACTCGCCCCTCCCCATTGCCTCATAAAGCTCCTGAATGGACGCAGGTCGGATGCCAAGATTAAGTGCAGAGGATTTTATGAGCCATCTGCAATTCCCTTTTACCTCTTTATTTTCATTAAATACAGAATTAAAAATAAGCTTGTCAATAAGCTCACTTCTTAACTTTGAGGCATCTGATACAACAGCCCCACTATCTTTTATATTTACAATCCCCTTTAACGAATTCTTAAAATCTGCAATATCCTTATATCTCATATCAACCCCCTATTGAAATAATCAAAGTTACTATAATCCCTGTTGCCAATTTTTTCAAGCAAAAATTATCTTTCCTTGTTTATTTATGTCCACTTGTAAAATATTTATCTGCAAACTCAGTTATATCATTAAGTTTTTTTTCAAGCTCCTGTCTTTTAAGTTCCATAACCTCATCATCTGCATCAGGAGGGACATAAACAGGCTCGCCATATTTTACAGCAATCTTTGAGAATGGATAGGGTATTACAAATCTATCCCAGCTATTTAAAACCTTCTTCCTGCTGACACTGTATGTCATTGGAACTATTGGAATACCTGTCAGCTTTGCAATCTTTATTGCCCCATCCTGTGCCTTAAAGGCAGGACCTCTTGAGCCGTCTGCTATCAAAACAACACTGTCTCCATTCTTTATAACTCTAATGAGATTTAAGAGTGCCTTTGCACCTTTCTTAAATGTTGAACCCCAAACTATATTAAATCCATATATTTTAAGCAAATTCCCAATAATCTCCCCGTCTTTGCTTGGACTTGCAAGTATGTGGTGCTTATTCTGAAAGCGGTATAAATAGGGGAAATAGAGCATCCTCCCATGCCAGAATGTATAGATTGGATTTATGCCTTGTTTTAAAAGGAACTCTTCTATTTCTTTATTAATTACGATCCTTCTACAGGTTAATCCTATTATATATATATATACAGAACCGAAAAATGGGATAATATACTTATAGGCAAATTGTTTCACAAGTTAAATATACAGAAATGGCAGAACCATGTCAAAAATAAAGCTCAATTTCATTGAAAAACTTTTAAAAAGAATTTATAATGCAGCATAAATTAAACATAAAATCTTAAATAAATAGAACACAGATTTAGCTGAGCCATCTGCATTCTATTGTTTTTATTGATGAAAACCTCTCCAGATACACTTATTATTTTTTTATCAGTCTCTATCTTTCTGATACTTCTCTTCATCATTATAATATCTCTACCCCGCCTTCTAATGAGAAAAGGAAATTTAAAAAAGGCTGAAAAAAACGACATGAATATAGTTATAGATGCCTTTCATACACTTGGTAATGAAATAAAATCTCTTAAAGAGCAGCTTGTTATAAAGGAAAGACTGGCTGCCCTCGGAGAAGTCTCGGCTGGTATTGCCCATGAGTTCAGAAATCCAATGGCTGTAATAGCAGGACATGTAAGGCTTCTCTTAAAAAATCTTGACCAAGGAGACAGCAGGAGAGAGATTGTCCATGGGATTTTAAGCGAGATAGAGGAGATGAATCGCATCATGGAGGAGTTTCTTAAATTTTCAAGGGCTGAGCCTATTGATAAAGTAGATATAGATATCACAAAAACGATTAAGGCTGTTATATCAGAGATGGGAGATGAGGGAGAAAGAATAGAATTCCCTTTTAATGATGCTATTATGGCCAAGGGAGATGAAATCCTTTTAAGGCAGGTAATAAAAAATCTTATCCGGAATGCCCTTGATGCAGGTGACAGGGTATGGATAGATATAGAAAATGGTCTCTCTCTTAATAAAGAGGGTGTATTTATTTCTGTCAGGGATAATGGCAAAGGAATCCCTGAGGAAGATTTAAAGAAAGTCTTTATGCCCTTTTATACGACAAAAGAGAGGGGCATGGGGATTGGACTTGCCCTTGTGCAAAAGATAATTATAGGACATGGTGGAAATGTCGGTGTGGAGAGTAAAAATGGTAAAGGGAGTATCTTTAAATTATTTTTGCCAGTAGTATAAATTTGTGGCTAAATTTTTTTTCTATCTGTGTTCATCCGTGTTTATCTGTGGTTTAATTGGGTTTTTTTCTTACAATGCAAACTATCCTTATAGTAGAGGACAAAAAGAGTATGGCAGAGATGCTGAGCAAGTCCTTTGAGTCAGAGGGATTTACAGTCAAAACATCTCATACCGTCAAGGATGGTATTGCCCTGCTTTCTGCCGGGGATATAGAGGCAGTAGTTACAGATTTAAAGCTCCCTGATGGTGATGGAATGGAGATACTTAAATTTGCAAAAGGGGGCTTTCCACCGATACCTGTTGTTGTGATGACTGCCTATGGGAGTATTGAGATAGCTGTCAGGGCAGTGAAAGAAGGGGCTTACGATTTTATTACTAAGCCCTTTGACCCTGACCATCTCCTGCTGATAGTTAAGAGGGCATTGGAAGAAAAAACCCTCAGGATGGAAAATCTGGTCCTTAAAAAGGAGTTCCATCGTTTTTTAAAAATACCTGAGATAATAGGGACCAGTGAAAAATGGAAGGGAGTAGAGGAAAAGGTCAGGAGAGTAGCAACCCTTAAGACTACTGTCTTAATATTAGGCGAGAGCGGGACAGGAAAGGAGCTTATTGCAAGGGCAATCCATCATTTAAGCCCGAGGGCAAATATGTCCTTTGTAGCTGTGAATTGTGCAGCAATACCTAAGGATTTAATAGAAAATGAGCTCTTCGGACATGAAAAGGGGGCATTTACAGGTGCAAATGAAGTAAAGATAGGAAAATTTGAGATGGCAAATAAAGGGACAATATTCCTTGATGAGATAGGTGATATGGCAATGCCTTTACAGTCCAGACTCTTAAGGGTTCTGCAAGAGAATGAATTTGAAAGGGTAGGTGGAACAAAAAGCATAAGAACTGAACTCAGAGTGATAGCAGCAAGCAATAAGTCCCTTGAAAAAGAGGTTGCTGAAGGGCGATTCAGGGAGGACCTCTTTTATAGGTTAGATGTATTCCCCATACTTATTCCACCATTACGGGAAAGGAGGGAAGACATCATACCGCTATCAAGGCATTTTATATCCCTCTTTTCAAAGGAGATAAATAAAAGAGAGCCATCTATTTCACAAGATGTTGAGAAGATTCTTTTAAATCATGAATGGAAGGGGAATGTAAGGGAGTTAAAAAATATAATAGAAAGGGCAATTATCCTATGCGATGGAGAGACCCTCATGCCAGGTCATTTTAATATTAACAGGATGGCGCATAACAGGATTGTTTTAGATGCACCATTGCATGAGGTAGCTGAATCAGCTGTCAGGTCTGCTGAAAAGACGAGGATAGAGAATGCCTTAAGAGAAACTCATGGAAACAAAAGCAGGGCAGCAGAGATACTTAAGGTCAGCTACAAAACCCTCCTTAATAAGATAAAGGAATATGGGATATCTTAGGCTTATGTATAACCCAACATGAAATGTGTAATTCGTTACACATCACTATGAAACCGATTACCCAAATTCTATACACCTGTTTTAAGAAATACTTAAAAATAAAGGGTTTTAGTTACTATGTTTATGGCATCTTAATTGCAATCATTAATATTTAGAATGAAACATTTAAAATCTAACACAGGATTTACTCTTATAGAAATCATGATTGCCATAGTAATTCTATCGGTTGCACTTCTGTCTATGGCATCAACTACAGTAATGGTCATAAAAGGCAATCAGATCAGCGATAGAGTAACGGAAGCCACAGTTAAGGCACAGGATACAATTGAATTTTTGAGGAATCAGAATTACTTTCTTGGGGCAGATATGAGTCCAGGAACCGCTGACGATACAAGTGCAAATGAGCTATTAGATTCAAGCGATTATGATTTAGGTGCCGATGCTACAGCAGAGACATCTGATGACATAACCTTATCAAGCGATAATAATGGTAATGAAATTTCAGACCTTTTTGAATTCCCTGACCATGCCTATGCCATTGATGCAGATGGCAATGAAGATACGACAAACCTTTTGAATTCACCAACTCTGACTACCAGTCCATCCTATCTAAGAAGGGGATGGGTTATTAAAGACAATATCCCTGTAGTAGGCATGAAAACAATAACAGTAGTCGTTGGATGGAGAGAGGCAGGATTGAACAGAAATATTGTAATTTCAACGGTGATTGCCGGAACAAGATATTCAGGCGAGCCGGGAACAATATAGTGGTGAGTTATGAGTTATGAGTTAAAAGATGAAAAAGAAACAGGAGTTAAAATCTTCAATCTTCAATCTTCAATTTTTAATTCGTTTGGTTTTACTTTAATAGAGTTGTTAATCTCTATGACTATAGGACTGATAGTCTTAGGCTCGATATTTTCATCCTTCACAACACAGAAAAAGGCTTTCGCTACTCAGGAGATGATAACAGAGATGGAGCAGAATCTCCGTTTTGCAATGGAATTTATTACGAGAGATTTAAGAAATGCTGGCTACAATCCTAATATAGAGGCACCTCTGTTAATGGGGACATCCGTTGGCATTGTCCCAGGAACGGACTCAACTGTAACTACAAACATTACTGCAAACAGCATCAGAATGCTTTCTGATTTAAACGATGATGGAGATACTGCTGATGATAATGAGACAGTCCGCTATTTTTTAAATGGGACAGACTTGCGCAGAAATAATAACCCTATGGTTCAATATATAACCGGCTTAACATTTACATATTACAATTCCAGCGGAGCCACAATCACAGTTCCTATAACAACAGCAGGCGCAACAGATTTGTCGAATATAAGACTAATAGATGTTTCTATAACTGCCCGAACCTCAAGGGAAGACCCAAATTATACATCAGGAGGTTTGGACATAACCGGCACGGATGCTGATGGTATGTGCAGGACAAGGACATTGACAGCAAGGATAAGGACAAGAAATATCGGACTGCGGCAGACTTATTAAACAAAAAAATCTTAGCAATCCACAGATTACGCAGATTTTCGCAGATTTTTTTTAAAAATTTTTTGTTTTAATCTGTGGTAATCTGTGAAATCTGTGGATAAGGTATTTATATGTTTAGACTAATTAGAAATGAAAAAGGTATTGTGCTTGTAATAGCACTGATGATACTGGCACTGCTATCCGTGCTCTCTCTAACGGCTATATTGACTACTACTACAGACATGGAGATAAGCACAAATTACAAGGTCTTACAAACCACCTTTTACAATACAGAGGGAAGTATGGATATCGCCCCCGGACCAATACGAAGGACAATCTCTCTAAAAACAGAATCCCAGGCCATTTTAGATTCGTTAGGAATAACGGATAGTGATGGCAATGGCATATCTGACATAGATGAGTCTTCTCCTCTCAGTAATCTTACTGTTGATGTTAGTGGGACCAATGGAACACCAGATTTCGTAGAATCCATTATGGGATACACAACTACAGCCCCTCCCAATTTTACTATCAATATAAACGAAATGGACATTACTGTATCCACAACAAGGACAGGGCCTGTTCAACTTAAAGGTTTTTCAACTGGTTTTGCTACTGGCTATGAAGGCGGGGCAATGTCAGGAAAGGGGATAGATTTTGAAATGCAGGGAACAGGGTCAGGGGATAGAAATTCTCAATCCAAAATATTATTAAAATACCGCTGTGTAGAAAGGAGCGGGGGAGGATGTCTATGAAATTTCAAATTTCAAATTTCAAATTTCAAATTAACACTATATTGGGGATTATAATAGCATTGTTTTTAATAAATAGTGAAGTCATTGCGGCCGGAAATATTATTAAAGATAAGGGAACATTAACCTCAGTGGAAAATGACGGAACTGTTATAATTGATGAAAAGGGGTATAAAATAGATTCCGCAGTCAAAATTACTGATAAAAAAATGAAGAGGGTTGCCATTCATAACCTTTCCCTTCCGGCTAAGGTCTTTTTTGAGTATGAATACAGGAAAAATGGATTTGTTATAAAAGTAATAGAGGAGTTTCCAGAAAAACTACCTAAATGAAAGAGGTAATAATTATGAAAGACTATAAAAATATCTTAAAGGGTGTCTGCTTTTTAATTCTGTTCGTATGCTCATCGGCATTTGCTGTTCCGACCAATAGCGATTATGATGCTTCACCTCCTTTTATGGCGACATCTGTTGAGCCAAATGTCCTCATCGTGCTGGATAATTCAGGAAGTATGTGCGACCAGGCTTATGCATCATCTTATGACCCATCAGGATTTACCAATGGACTGTATTACGGCTATTTTGACGGTTCCAAGAATTACCAATATACCAATAATGGCAGATGGGAGGAGACATCAGATGCTATGACTACAGGAACAAGTTCCAATCCAATTGCCACCGGCAGTTTTCTCAACTGGGCAACAATGCGAAGGGTTGAAGTGGCAAAGAAACTCCTGATAGGTGGAAAGGCATCACCCCGTTCCCCAAGCGCCGGTATTACTGTAAAACTAAATGGTGAATCTGCCTGTTCTTCTTCATGGGATTTTAGTAAAGACTATGATACTACAGGGGAGAACCTCATATATCCATTTAATGGAAATTACCGTTTTACAAGAGAAAGTGGTGATTTGAGTGTAAGTCCAATTAGTGCTGGAAGTAATACATTTTATACATATCCCGATTCTGACATTGGCTCCGTCCCCGGAGGCTGGAGCGAATATCCGTCAGAGGGGACAGTTACAGCATGGGATAAAGTTGTTGAATCATCAACAGATGATGATACAACCTATATTCAGAACAACAATACCACCGAGCCGGTTATACTGGGTTACAATTATACACAAGCTGAACCTGGCGGCACTATTACTGTTACAGTCCAGGTAATGGCAAAACAAACAGCCCGCGGGCAGCCAAGATATATAATAGGGGTGCTACAGATAGACAGCGAGTCGGTTCCTTATGAATCAAACAGTTCTAAAATAGGCACTTCATATTCTCTCTATTCCTTTACATGGGGAAGCAATCCTAAGACAGGGGCAGCATGGACATGGGATGAGATTAAGGGAACTGCATCATCAGGAAAGATAACGGGTTTTGGAGTTAAGGCTGCAGACAATTATGCATCCCTTTATCCCCGTGTAACACAGGTTTATCTTGACGCTTCAGTTACTACCCCTTCCGGCGGACCTTATAATACAATAGTTGACCAAGGGCAGACAAAGGCAGAAGGTATTATTGATACACTTGGTGATGAGGCGAGATTCGGTCTGGCTTTTTACAATTATGGACAAAATTCCAGTGAAGGCTGTTCAGGAGGCGGTTGTGAAGATGGAGGATATGTTGATAACTATGTAGCCTTCAGCACTGCAACAAATATGATTACATCTATTCATAATATGACCCCCTCTACATGGACACCCCTTGCAGAAACTCTTTATGAAATGGTGAGATTTTTCAGGCAGGACTCACCCTATTACAGCAACGCCCCTGCTGACTATCAGACAGGGCTTAGTTATGACTCATATTATTTCAGCTATCCTGCCTCAAGCTCTAATTCTGACCAATATGTTCCATGTGCCAAGTCATTCATCCTCTTTCTGACTGATGGAGAATCAACACAAGATACGAATATTCCGGCTTCCATAAAAGGCTATTCCACAGGATACAGATTTGCGGGGACTACTGTTGGGACAACATATTCATCAAACGGCACTGACTATATGATTGATGTTGCTTACTGGGCAAGGACAAATGATATGCGTCCGGGATCATGCACAACAACTCCAACCTCGTTTCAGCAATGTCTTACTGGAACACAGAATGTAATTCTTTATCCTGTGTTTATGTTTGGGACAGGCTCAACCCTGCTGAAAGACGCCGCAATTACAGGCGGTTTCAAAGACATGAATTCTAATAATCTGCCTGATTGTTCAACAACGCCGGCAGAGTGCTACAGGGATTCAGATGAAGACGGGACAGTAGAATCCAACGGTAATGACCTTCCGCTTACCTATTATGAGGGGGATGACGGCTATGCATTAGAGGAAAATATTACGAATGCCATCAGAGATATTTTAAAGCGTGTGGGATCAGGGACATCCGTATCAGTAATAAGCACTTCTGCAAGCGGGGCAGGCAATATCTATCAGTGCTATTTTCTTCCATCCAAGACAGTTGACAATAATGATATTACATGGCTCGGTCATTTACTCCAGCTTGGTGTGAATGAAAATGGTGAGCTTCTTGATAATGCTGGTAATACACTCACTTTTTCCTTTAATGAAAACGAGGGACAGACATATGTAACAGCAGGGGGGACCCAATATGCACTTACAGAGTGGACAGGCTATAAATGGGATGCAGGTGAAAAACTTGTAACAAAGACTCCAGCATCAAGAACAATAAAGACCTTTGTAGATTCTGATAATGATGGTGTTGTTGACAGCGGAGAATTTATCTCTTTTGAGGAAGCAAATAAGTCAACCCTAAAACCATACCTGAGAGCAGCAGACGATACAGAGTCTGCAAATATTATTAATTTTACCCGCGGCTCTAATATATCAGGATATAGAAACAGAACATATACAGATGGAACAAATCAGTATAAATTAGGAGATATAGTTTATTCTACGCCCACTGTGGTAACCTCACCTGCAGAGAACTACAGTCTTCTTTATGGAGATAAGACATACCAGACTTTCTTTAATTCAAATAAATCCAGAGACACTATAGTCTATATTGGTGCCAATGATGGGATGCTTCATGCTTTTTGTGCTGAAGATAATGGATGTGATAATGGGGCGGCTAAAGGAGAAGAATTGTGGAACTATATACCTTATAATGTGCTCCCCCATCTTAAATGGCTTACAGACACAAATTATTCCCATGTCTATTATGTGGATTTAAGGGCAAAGGTTACAGATATAAATTTCTCAAATATGGGGACAAACGGCTGGAAGACTGTTTTAATTGGTGCTATGAGGCTCGGCGGAGGGCAAATCAGTGTTACTGCCGATTTCGGAAGCGGCAGTCAGACAAGGAATTTTCAATCCTCTTATTTTGCAATTGACATCACGGACCCACACAATCCAACTCTCTTATGGGAATGGACATTATCAGATGCCAGCCTCGGTTTTACAGCCTCATATCCAACAATTGCAAAGGTTGGCAATAAATGGTTTGTAATTATCGGCTCAGGCTTTAAGTCTGAGTATGTTCCTGATTATACCGGTGCAAGCACACAAACAGGGAAAATCTTTGTCCTTGATGCGAGGAATACTACAGGGACATGGACATTAAACTCTACCTACTGGAAGTTTGACACATCGGTTTCTAACGGTTTTATGGGAGACCCTCTCGCAGTTGACATTGATTTTACGCCGAATAATACTGTATCAGGCAGCTCAACACAAGCTTTTAATACAGAGGTTGTCTATATTGGCATGACCTATGGAAGCACTGGGGCATGGAAAGGAAAATTATACCGTCTTGTCCTGAATGGAGATGAAAATCCAACAAATTGGAATATATACACACTCTTTGATGGAAATTCATTTGCCACTGCAACTCCAATTACCACATCTCCTGCCGCTACAAAAGATGAACTTGATAATCTATGGGTTTACTTCGGAACAGGCAGGTTTTATAACAACACTGATGACAAGTCGACAACTACACAACATACATTCATAGGAATAAGGGATTCTTATTGGAATGGCTCCCAGTGGAAACCCTGCTGGAATGGTTCGTCATGGGAAACCTCACAGGCAAATTGCACCACTACTGGTATTACCTCTACATCATCACTCTATAATTCAGGAGACGTTTCTTCAGTGGTAGAAGGGGGGAGCAGCGGCACTGTTGTGAATTCCGGGACTTATGGCAGCAATGTGTCGTGGAATGATTTTGTTAATAGTGTCTCAACAAGCTCAAGTCTCAGAGGGTGGTATAATAATTTATCAGCAGGAACTACAGGTGTAGGGGCAGAGAGGGTTATTACAAAACCAACTGCAATTGGAGGGAATATCCTCTTCACCACATTTATTCCAATGGTAGACCTCTGCTCATATGGCGGGACAAGCAACCTCTATTCACTATATTATAAAACCGGAACAGCCTATAAGGAATCCACATTAGAAACCCCTACAGAAGCAGAATTGCAAGCTGGCTATTCGGTTGCAAAATCTATAAGTCTTGGTTATGGTATGGCATCAAGCCCTGCCGTCCATATAGGACAGCAGGATGGAGGAACGGCAACTGTCTTCGTTCAGGATAGCACAGGAAGGATAAACAGAATTGATTATCAGTTAGAACTTCCAAAAAGTGGCGTTATATCATGGAAGGAATTATGAAAAAAAACATTTTGTTTATTATAGTATTAGCTCTTGCTTTTATCCTTTACTGCAAAAGCTCCTATTCAGAAATCTATAAATGGGTGGATGACAAAGGAGAGGCGCACTTTACAGATAATCCTGCTGTTATTCCAGAACAGTATTTGAATCAGGTTTGGCGTAAAACAACCCCTCGGGTATTAAGGGAACAGCCCCCTACTCCCCCTTTATTAAGGGGAAACGAGGTTGTAAATGAGAAATCTCCTGCTCCTCCAAAGGAAGATACAAATATTAAAGAAGCCGTCTCACCTAATGACCTGAATGCAGTTACAGTTACCGGCAGAATAAAGGAAGAGGCTACAGAAAAAAAGGAAAAAGTAATCTATTCTGGTTTGGCAAAAAATAACAGCAATGCAGAATTAAATGGTGTTGAGATAACTTTTACAATTAGGGGAAAGGATGGTAAAGAAGAAAATCTCTCTTTACCGATTAAAGGCAAAAAGGGTGAAGGAGTATTGGAGCAAGGGGAATCGGGAAGTTTTTCTGTTCAACCCGAAATGCCTTATCCCTCAATAGCAGGTTATGGATATAACTTCAAATGGAGATTCACTACAACAGAACCTCAAAAATAAAACGCATATGACGCAGATTAAAGCAAAATATTTTTTTAAAAAATCTATAGAAATCTGTGTAATCTGTGGATTAATCAGTTTTTTATTCTTTACATTGACAGATAGCTCCTTTTCTCAATCAGAGCCACCTCCACGGATAACTGTTACCCCTAAAAAGGTAGATCTCGGACTTATGAAAAAGAACGAGGTCAAACTTTACAAGATAATTGTCGGCAATAAAGGGAAGGGAGACCTCTATATTACAAATATACCTGCCCCTAATGAGGCAGGTATTTCGCTTGCCAAAAATTCTATTAAACCAGGCAAGAAGATTGAACTGACATTTTTTTACAGGGGGATTGATACTGGAAAAATAAAGGATTATGTGTCTATAAAATCAAATGACCCAAAGACCCCTTCTGTAAAAATTATTTTGAATGGGGAAGTAAAATGAGCAAAAAATTGAATAACAAGAGTGGTTTTACATTAATAGAATTGATTGTAACTCTTTCCATCTTTGGAATAATGATGGTAATTGCAATCCCTTCTTTCCTTACCTACCTCCCCACAATGAGACTAAAAGGTGCAGCAAGGGATATATCTTCGTCATTTCAGTTTGCAAGAATGAAGGCTGTTTCAGAGAACAATACCTTTGCAGTAAAATTTACAGGCAGTAGTTATTCAATTTATGATGATAATGACAGTGATGATATATATGCCGATACAACCGACCCGCTTGATATAGCTATTAGAACATCAACACTCTCTGATGGGATAAGCTTTGGTGTTGGAACAAACGTAAGTAGTGGAGTAAGTGGCGGTGGTATACCCACTGACTTTATTACCTTTGGGGGAGATGCGTGTGATTTTTCACCCCGCGGGACAGCAGATTCAGGAACCGTTTATATAACAAACACAAAAAACGAGTCCTATGCAGTCACTGTATCCAGCTCAGGAAGGGTAATAATTTACGTATGGGATGGTGATAGCTGGGAATCATCTTAAAATGCAGCGGTTTAACTTAAAAGACCTCTCCCTTCAGAAGATGGAAGACCTTGTATCCTCGCTTGGAGAAAAACCTTATCGGGTACACCAAATATATGAATGGATATTTCAGAAGGATGTGAGTAGCATAGGAGAGATGACAAATCTCTCTAAAAATTTAAGAAACCAGTTAAGCGAATTATCCTATATATCCCGCCTATCCATTGCCGATAAAAGAGTTTCAAAAGACGGCACAGAAAAATATCTTCTTATGTTGGAGGATGGGAATAGTATAGAGAGTGTCCTAATCCCTGATGAAGACAGGCTCACCTTATGTATATCCACACAGGTCGGTTGTAAATTAAACTGTGCCTTTTGTCTTACAGGAAAGGGTGGATTTATTAGAAACTTAAACCACTATGAAATAATAGAGCAGATTCTTTCTGTCCGACGAGAAAAGAAGGATATAATAAATATTGTCCTCATGGGGATGGGTGAGCCTCTTGATAACTATGAAAATGTCATCAAGTCCATAAAAACTATGATATCTCCTCATGGATTAAAGATACCTGCAAAAAGAATAACCCTATCCACATCGGGGCTAATTCCCGAAATTAAGAAACTTGCAAAAGAGAATCTTAAAATAAATCTGGCCGTCTCCCTTAATGCATCAGATAATGAGACGAGAGATAAAATCATGCCTTTAAGTAAAAAGTATCCAATTGAAGAATTGCTTAAAACATTAAAAGAATATCCACTTCCACCTAATAGGAGGATTACATTTGAGTATGTTATGATAAAAAGGTTAAACGATTCCATTGAGGATGCAAAAAAACTTTCAAATATACTTAAAGGTATAAAATGTAAGATTAACCTAATCCCCTTTAATAGTTATGAAGGAGTTGATTATGAGGCACCAGATTATAAGAATGTAGAAGATTTCAGGAACATCCTCATTTCACAGCACTATACTACCATTATAAGAAAGAGTAAGGGAGCAGATATATCAGCAGCTTGCGGGCAACTGAGGGGGAAATGGCAGGGATAATATACATAGTCTCAACACCAATAGGCAATTATGATGATATAACCCTCAGGGCTCTCAATGTCCTTAAAGGAGTTGATGAGGTAATCTGTGAGGAATTTAAAGAAGGGAGAAGGCTCTTAAAAAAATATGAAATTGAGAAACCATTAAGAAGAATGAGTGAGCATAATGAGAAGAGAGATACGCCACAGATTATAAAAGAACTAAAAGAGGGAAAAAATTTTGCCCTTATTACAGACTGCGGAACACCTGTCTTTGCCGATACAGGAAACTATCTTATAAAAGAGGCAATCTCATCAAAAATAAAATTAGTCCCCGTTCCCGGTGCCTCGTCCATTATGTCTGCACTTGTTGTAGCAGGAATCCCTATTGATAAGTTTATCTATTACGGTTTTTTATCTCCCAAGAGTGATATACGGAGAAAAGAGCTTTTAAGCATTAGAAGAGAGATGCCTGTTGTTTTTATGGATACACCATACAGGCTTCTTACACTCTTAAAAGATGTTATGGATGTGTTGGGGAGAGAAACTTATGTTATCCTGTGCATGGACCTCACAACTGATACTGAAGAAATCTTAAGAGGCAGGATAGATGAGGTATTAAAAAGGGTTAAGGAAGGAGAGAAAAAGAGGGAATTTGTATTAATTATTAAACCAAAAGAATAAAACTAATTGACCCGCAGATTACACAGATTTTCACAGATTTTTTTAATCTGCGGTAATCTGCGAAATCTGCGGATAAAGAAATTTTTATATGAAAATTACAAATCAGGAAATCTTAAAATTTATGCGGGAGTCTGTTTATCGTCCACTTACAATGAAGGAATTGATAAAAAATTTTAATATCTCTTCAGAGAATAGAAGCTCCTTCAGGACATTAATCAGGGGGCTGGCAAGTGATGGAGAAATCATTAAAATAAAAGGAAATAGATTTGGACTCCCCGAAAAAATGAATCTTGTTACAGGTGTTGTGCAGGGGCATCCTGACGGTTATGGATTTGTTATCCCTGAAGACGGCGGAGAAGACCTATTTATAAATCCGAGGAGTATGAGAGAGGTAATGCACGGCGATAAAGTTATCTGCAGGGCTGAATCAGCCCAAAAAGGCGGGAAGAAAGAGGGAAGAATCATAAGAATATTGGAGAGAGGGCATAAAACAATAGTCGGCATATATGAGCCGAGCGGCCACTTTGGCTTTGTAATACCTGATGACAGGAGGATAAGCCATGATATTTATATACCGTTTAAATACAGCGGAAAGGCTAAGAAGGGGCATGCAGTCATAACAGAGATTACAGCCTATCCAATGAAAAACAGAAATCCTGAAGGCAGGATAATAGAAATTATCGGTTATCCCGATAACCCCGATGTAGAGATAGATATTGTCCTGAGAAAATATGATATACCCTCAAAATTTCCAATAGATGTTTTAAAAGAGGCAGATGCCGTTCAAAAAGAGGTTACAGATGATGAAATCACAGGAAGACTGGATTTAAGAGATAAAAATATAGTTACCATAGACGGAGAAAAGGCAAAGGATTTTGATGATGCTGTATATGTTGAGAGGCTTAATAATGGCAATTATATGTTAGGTGTCCATATTGCCGATGTAAGTCATTATGTGAAAGAGGGGAATACCCTTGATAATGAGGCATTTAAGAGGGGAACGAGTGTATATTTCCCTGACAGGGTAATTCCTATGCTCCCATTTCAACTCTCCAATGAGATATGCAGTCTGAAACCAAAGGTAGACAGGCTGACTCTTAGTGCATTAATGGAGTTTGATAAATACGGTGAACTAATAGATTATCGTTTTGATGAAACTGTTATAAATAGTAAAGAGAGGATGACTTATACAGATGTGGCAGAGATACTAAATGAAGTTCAAAGTTCAAAGCTCAAAGTTTCAAGTATGGAACTTAAAGAAAGATATTCCTACTTGCTTAAGGATTTTTATTTAATGAGGGAACTGTGTGAGGTTTTGAGAGAAAAAAGGATGAGAAGGGGTAGTATTGATTTTGATCTCCCTGAGCCTTATATAATCCTTGACCTGATGGGCAAACCAGAAAATATAATAAAGGCAGAAAGGAATATTGCCCATAAAATTATTGAGGAATTCATGCTCGTGGCAAATGAGACTGTAGCCATGCACTTTATGAAGCAGGAAATACCTGCCCTATACAGGGTGCATGATGAACCCGACCAGTCAAAAATAATAGAGCTAAGTGAATTCGTATCAAATTTTGGCTATCACCTGAAAATCCCTGTTTTTAAAAAAGGCATAGAGAGTAAGTTTCATCCAAAGAGATTTCAGGAACTGCTAAATAGCATCAGGGGGAAACCTGAAGAGCTGCTTATATCTACAATAACCTTAAGGCACATGAAACAGGCAAGGTATTCACCTGAAAATATCGGTCACTTTGGTCTTGCCTTTGAGAACTATACCCACTTTACATCTCCAATAAGGAGATATCCTGACTTAATCGTCCACAGACTCTTAAAAGAAATAATAAAAAAGAAACATATTCCAAAAAAGAGATTAGACATATGGGAGGAAAGGCTCCCTAAGATTGCCCAACACTCTTCAGAGAAAGAAAGAACTGCGGATGCGGCAGAAAATGATATTGTTGAATTAAAGAGGGTCCAGTTCATGCTGGAGAAAATAGGTGATGAATATGAAGGGATTATATCAGGCGTAACATCTTTCGGTTTGTTTGTAGAACTAAAGGAAATCTTTGTTGAGGGGCTTATCCATGTATCAAGTATGGCTGATGATTATTATGCCTTAAATGAGAGAGACCATTCCCTTATAGGAAGACGGACAAAGAAAAGATTCAGGATGGGAGACAGGGTAAAGGTAAAAGTGGAAAATGTCAGTATAGAGAAAAGGCAGATTGATTTTGTGCAAGTGAAATAAATCAGCCACAGACTTTCACTGACTAAAAAAAGAAAAACTTAATGAAACCACAGATGGACACAGATAAAAGCTTTTAAAATTCTTTTTCTATCTGTGTTCATCCGTGTTTATCTGTGGTTGCTTCTGTATTTTTTGGTTGTAACTTTGCCACGCTGTGAAAATCTGTGAAATCTGTGGTTAAGGGTTTATACGAATCCTTTTGTTATCTTTATCCTGCCTTTCTCCTCAGCCGTCTTTTTTGTATTTTCAAGCCACTGCTGATAGGCATAATTCTGTTTTTCCATTAATATTTTATTTGTGAAATTCTTTTCCTCTTCCTGAAATTTCTTTTCATCAATTCCAGCTCTATCTTTAATATATACCAAAAAATAATTATCATTCACCTTGACCTTATTGTAATCACCCTTTTTGGTATTAAATACTGTCTGCACGAGATTTTCATCTCTCCCGATGCTTGATGCCATCGTATTCCTCGTAACATACCCCGTAGTCCCCTTCATAGCCTTTAACTCATCAGCAACCTTATTAAACTCCTTCCCTTTTTTAAAATCTTCAAGAATCCTGCCTGCCTCAAGATCAACGATTTTTTTAGCCTCTTCATCTCTGTATGCCTTCTCCACCTCTCCCTTTATCTCTTCAAATTTAGGAATGAAAGCATCCTTTTTCTCTTTATTCCTCAATATGTAAAACTTCCCGCCATCCTCTAAAATCTCACTTACCTCCCCCTTCTTTAATGCAAACGCACTCTTACTCAAAACAAGGTGTTCTCTATCATCTTTCTTAAAACTGCCTCCAGAGGCAGTAAAATGTTGTTTCCCTTTTACAACAGCATTAAAATCCGCACTCTTTAAATCAGCACCCTTTTTTATGCCCTCAAGTTCAGTCTTTGCAATATTTTTTGCATCACCCTCTTTTAGAATCTTTACAATATCCTCTCTTACCTCTGAGAGGGCTTTTGTCCTTTCATCTTCAATCTTCTCAACCTTTATTATGTGGTAGCCGAATGGTGTTCTGACAGGCTCGCTCAGTTCCCCTTCTTTTAAAGCAAATGCAGCGTCCTCAAATTGTTTTACCATCTGCCCCTTTGAAAAAAAGCCAAGGTCACCACCTTTACCCTTATTTGGGTCATCAGAATATCTCTTTGCCAGTTCTGCAAAATCCCCGCCACCCTTCAATTCCTGTAAGACCTTTACTGCCTTTGCCCGCCCCTCAACTTCTACCTTCTCATCTGCGTCAGGTGAAACAGCAATGAGTATATGTCCTGCCTTTACTCTCTTCGGAATTTTATATTCATTTATATGCCCGTTATAATATTCATTTACCCTGTTGTCCTCTATTTTAATATTAGCCTCAAAACCCTTTAAGTCTGCTGCGATATATTCAACAACCATCTCCTCCACTCTCTGGAAAAGGGATTTGTTATTATTATAAAACTCTTCTATTTTATCCGGAGTAAATGTTACCCTGTTTATAAAATTGGAAGGGCTCAATATAAGATAGTCAACATCCACCTTTTCATTTGCACGGACATAGGCATCCTTCACCTCTTTTTTTGAGATCTTCACACCGTCCTTGATCAGATTTTCCACCTTTTTTATGAGGAGGTCTTCCCTCACCGAATCTTCAAAACCGCCGGGGTTCATCCTGTTTGCCTGCAGTATTCTTATGTATAAATCTTTATCAAATCTGCCATCCTTCTTAAATATATCCATCCCCTGAATCTCATCAATAACCTCTTCATCTGTTAAAACCAAACCCTCCTGTTTAGCAATGGATAACTGCAGCTTTCTTGTTATAAGGGAATCAATTGCAGCCTTTTTTACAATAGGGGCAAACAGTTCTTCATTCAAGTCCCCCTGCTGTTTCTTATAAAAATCCAATATCCTCTTATAAAATTCCTGATATTCACTGTATATTATTTTTTTGCCGTCAACTGTGGCAACAACACCTGCCGATGTCTCATCCCCCATACCCCATACTAAAAATAAAGAGCCGACAAATGATGCAACCACTGTCCACAGCACAACCTTTATTACCCACGATTTTGCATAATCTCTCATGAACTGAAGCATTTTTTCTCTCCTAAATAATTTTAAAATTAGACAGGATATACAGGATTACCAAAAGAATATAAAAGAGTTTTTATTAATCCTGATTATCCTGTTAATCCTGTCTAAACGCTATTATAATGCTATATCAAACCCGACTGTAATCTTACTACCGTCAATACTCTTCTGTTCACCACCGACAGTGTATTTGTCTTTATATTTATCATCCTGCAAGTCCCACAGAGATTTGAATGTCATTCTTGCATTCTGAGTGATATACCATGCACCCTCAATTGCAAAGTCAGCATTTTTATTTGAATCTGCACCGCCATCTCTTTCGCTGAGTGTCTCATAAATTGCACCGAATTGAAAAGATTCGTTTAGCCGTAAAAGCCCCTCAATCATAAAGCCTGTTGATTCCCTCCTTGTCCCGATTCCTGTCGATGAGACATCACTCTGGATTGTCGTATCATAAAGAAAATCTAAATCAAACCTTTGTGATGCGTATCTGATGCCAGCCACCCATTCTCCAACCTCGCTCTTATAAGTTCTATTGCCTGCTGTCCCTCCAAACCCCTGAGGATTGGCAAAATATCTGACAGAGGCAGCAACTGCCCCGAAATCCCCCCTCAAGAGCCCTGTATAGGCAGTGTTTGCATCATTATCATTGTTGGCACTTCCACCATTCCCCTGATTTATAGCAAGTTCATAAGTAAAATAGCCAAAGGAGGGGCGTCCATAAAGACTAATTCCAAGGTCATTACTGCCTGCCCTGCCTGTGCTGTTTCCACTGCTCCAGTTCATAGGCATCGGGGCAAGAGACTTACCGCTTATAACCCGCCTCGTGCTGTGGACAGCATCAATGTCAGAGCTCATAAGCGAACCGAATCTGACATTAAAATTACCAGGTCCCCATATATTATGAAAGCCTAAGAACATTGATTCGGTTATGCGCCCTGTGATTTTATCCTGAGATGACCCTTGAGGAAGCTCAAACCAGTAAGAAACATTTTTTGTAAGTGTCCCCCCACCGATTATATTTCCTGCCATCTCACCAGATGAAAACAACCCCCCTGCCTGTTCATTTTCACCTGTCCCTGAGCTTGATGAAGGGGTATGGGTTGTCCTGCTTAAGTATGTAGTCCCCTCTAATCTCAGACTAAACGGAGGGAATGCAGCAGGGCTATCCAACGGGAGGTCATCCGCAACCTTTATCTTGCCTGCCTCTCCCCCGCCTTCGGTATCTGGCAGTTGATAGCCATTAATCATATAATTAAATCCAAATTCATTTAACCTTGGCCATGAGGAATGGCAGAGCATACAGGCTATCTCATGCTTTCTCGCAAAGCCAGGCTGTGCATCTGCAGATTTGGATGTTAATGTAATAGATGTTACAACTGCCAAAAAAAGCAATATAGATAATCTCAAACTTTTCTTCACTCTTACCTCAGTATCTGTCATGCTGAACCTTTGCATTCTCTGAATATTTAATAGCCTCTTTTGACATAGTTAAATAATACACTAAATTATTACTTTTTCAAAATAAAAAAAGGAGAGTTAAAAGTCTTGCCTTGCATTTAGAATCAGCAAATTGTAAAATTTGATACTGCATGAAAGTTAAATATTGTTTGATTCTTTTAATCTCGTTAACAATTTTTATTAATAAAGGTGATACCGCTGCATACGGTATCATGACTCCATCAAATCATAAGACTAATGAAGATATCTCTATCAACGATTGCCGCGGTTGTCACGATGGAGTCTACAGAGAGAGATTCGACCCTCTCAAAAATCCTGAATGTTCAGATTGCCATACCCCACCTTTGCAAGGGATTAATGTGGTTTCAGAGATAAAAAAGAGAGAGGGTGTTGACAGGAGAAAAGGAAAGGAACCAAATGTCTCTAAATTAAAGGATGATGTAGAGATGGTTTATGTGCCGGAAGGTGAGTTTATTATGGGTAGTGAGAGGATGCCCGATGAAAGTCCTGCCCATGTAGCCTATATGAAGAAGGCATTTTATATTGATAAATATGAGGTAACAAATGAGAGATATGAAAAATTTGTAAACGAGACAGGACATAGAAAGCCCATTAACTGGATTACCGGCACATATCCAGAGGGAAAGGGGAAGCACCCGGTAGTTTTTGTTAACTGGGTTGATGCCTTTGATTATTGTAAATGGGCAGGGAAGAGACTGCCAACAGAGGCAGAGTGGGAAAAGGCTGCCAGAGGGGAAGATGGTAGAAGTTTTCCATGGGGGGACGCCCTTGACCCAAAGAAGGCTAATATGCCAATATCAAAGATCGGAGATACTACACCTATAGGGAGTTTTGAGGCTGGAAAAAGCCCCTACGGAGCTTACGATATGGCAGGCAATGTATATGAATGGGTAGAAGATTGGTATTATTTATATCCAAACAGCAGGGCAAAGGGTAGAGACTTTCAGAAGTATGCGGGGGAAAAAAATAAGATATTGAAAGGGGGTTCCTGGTATGATTGCCTCGCTTATGAATGTGGTCTTAGTGCCTTTACCTCTAACAGGGCATTCTTTGACCCTTCTATAAGGAACAACAGTTTTGGATTCAGATGCGTAAAATCAACCGACCGATAGAACAAAGGTTTGAACACGAATGACACGAATGGGCGAATTACACAAATTAATTCACTACTCATTGCTCATTGCTCATTGCTCATTGCTTTTTTTTATTGCCTGTTCCCGTCCTCCAGAAAATATGGTCTATATCCCGGCAGGAAAATTTATCAGGGGCAGCATGGAGGATATAAAGAATGATAAGTCCTTTGATTTTGGTTTTACCAAACCATGGATTGCCGATGCCGTCCCTCATAGAGAAGTCCATCTTGAAGAGTATTATATAGATAAATACGAGGTATCTAATACTGATTATGAAAAGTTTGTGACGGCAACAGGATATAAGGCTCCAGAACATTGGGAGAAAAATGCCCCGCAAGAAAAAATAAGAAATCATCCGGTAACGAATATAAGCTGGTATGACGCTTTGGAATACTGCAAATGGAAGGGGAAAAGACTGCCAACCGAGGAAGAATGGGAGAAGGCTGCCAGAGGGACAGATGGCAGACTCTACCCGTGGGGGAACGAATTTGATTTCAATAAAGCAAATGTATCTACGAGTCAATCATTTGAAACAGATACAAAGGATGTTAAAAGCTATGGGAATGGAAAGAGCCCTTATGGTGTGCTAAATATGACAGGGAATGTCTGGGAATGGACACTGGATTGGTATAAGCCATATTCCGGCAGTAATTATGATAGCGAATTTTTTGGTGAAAGATTTAAAGTCTTCAGGGGAAATGGCTACTCCGGATTAGCACACCTCCAGCCGAATGAATATAAAAGGATTATAAAGGAATTTTCCAAGGTTACATTCAGATTTTATTCTGACCCTTCGGGTAAATTTCATGATGTGGGTTGCCGTTGTGTAAAAGAGGGAAAATAGCCGCAGATTTACGCTGATAAACGCAAATAAAAAAACGGCTCAAAAAGGTTTTGTTTTGTCCAAATATCTTGTTTTAAATGTTTTTCTGTGTCCATCCGTGTTAATCCGTGGCTAATTGGGTTTTTGTTCTTTCCCTCCGTAGAAAATATACACCTCTCCTGTATTCACAACATCTTTCATCTCACCCTTTGCCCCTGGTGCACCGATTATCAGGTCGGAGATTCCATCTCCATTTAAGTCATCCATAAACAGAGAAGTTCCAGCTATATCCTTTTCATCAGCTCCGTATAGGACATTATCTGCAAAATCTTCTATCTCATATTCCCCTTTAATATCTCCACCATAGACTATATACATTTCTCCTGCAGATCTTCTGCTTAAAGAATTTAAAGCATAAGCACCTGGTGCACCTATTGCAACATCAACCTTTCCATCGCCATTGAAATCACCTGTTGATAGGGAATATCCAAAATAATAGTGCGGTATCCTGCTGCTCGAAGATAAAATACCGCTCTTTTCTTCCTGTCCAAGTTTACCATTTATAACTGCAACTGCCTCTCTACCCAAATCAATTTTTGATCCCAATTCAGATTTTCCATAAACAATGTGGACAGCTCCGGGTCTATTCTCTCCTCCCTTAAAACCTGCATTCGGTGAACCTATAACAACATCAGAAACACCATCCTTATTTATATCGCCGCAGGCTATTGAATAACCGGCACTATCCCCTGCAAAGGCACCGCTGATTGACACATCGGCATCCTTATATAAATCAAGGTCTCCCTTTAATCCAACCTTTCCATAAACTACATATACCTCGCCTGAATCATTCTTATTGTTATTGCCATCAGCACCGGGTGCACCAATTATAACATCAGAAATACTATCGCTATTAATATCTGCTGATGCAACAGCGTATCCAAAACTGTCACCCCTCTGCTCAGACTTTTCATTGAATACAAAGAACCCTCTATCACTACCCTCTTTACCGGCTATTCTTAAATCATAACTGTCCCTGAGATTAATCTCACCTTCAAGATTCTTACCACCGGATATAACATATACTTCACCTCTCCCTTTATCTGAGTTAGGAGCACCTATAATAATATCGGCAAATCCATCTTTATTTATATCGCCTATGGAAATTGAATATCCCGCCATATCTCCTTTATTTGCTCCGTAGATAGAAATATCAGCAATCTCCGTTATATCCTTTTCTCCGGAAATTCCATCTCTGCCAAAGATAACAAATACAGCTCCGCTCTTTTCACCCGTAAATGGGGCGCCGATAAGGAGGTCAGAAATTCCATCTCCGTTAATATCACCTGCTGTAAGTGCATGTCCTAACCAGTCTTTTTCACCTGAAAATCCCCCCCTCCCCCCTTTAGTAAAGGGGGGTGACGGGGGATTATACAAAATCAGTTCAGAATCATTAACAGAGAGGGCGTCATCCATTTTATTTTTCCCATACAGGCAATAGACCTTGCCCCCCTTATTCTTATCCTTATCTCCTGCCTTTGTATTAGGCGAGCCTATTATTATATCTTTAATCTTATCGCCATTAATATCGGCAGAATAAACGGAATAACCTGTCTCTGCCCCGCTTCCTGTGGAAGCTTTAACGGTACCAAAAAGTGTAAATACCTTTTCCTCCTTCGCCTTCTTCTCTGAAGTCCCATATATAACTATATCTTCATCACCTCTGTAAATATCATACTCCACCGTTTCCTTTTTTATCTTTTCAATTTTTCTCTTTTTTAGGACTCTTTTTGAAGGATGCCCTGCTTTAGACAGACCTTCCCCCCTTCTTTCTGCATCACCTGATGCACAACTGAGAATAAATAGGAATAGTATAAAAGGAAGGGAATAACGGATTATTTTCATTTTATAAAAAAGAGTCTTATAACGGTAAGAGTTAATGCTGTTTGCCCTAAGAGAAGTCCAACCATCCACTTGATCATATCAATTTTTAAGTTAGCAGTTTCTTTTTCTATTTTTAACTCCAAACGATAAATATCTTCCTTCGTAGCCAGACCTTCTCTGGCGGTTTCGGTTAATAGCTCAACAACCTCCTCGGCTTTCTTCTCTTCTAAACCGAGTTCTTTGAAAATTTCATAAACTCTAATAGCTTTTGCAGTCATGTTAAATACTATAGCATACAGTAAGTTATTGTCAAAATACCAAGTGAGTCTTAGGGATGTTTAAAATGTTTTTTATCCATTAACGCCCAAATAATCCCACCAATAGCAATAATTCCCATACCGTATACGAGATAGAGAGTTTCCATTGATATATAACAAAGATACCTTTTAATTATTCATCTGTCAATCTAAAATCAAAATAAAAAAGGGGAGGGGTTTAAACCCTCCATCTGCACTGCTTGCAGCTTAACTTTATTCTATTTATTTCTGGCTAAAGAAATGCCGAGATGAATCAAAAGAGCCTGCTCTATCTCCTGCAGCCTTTCTTCCGAAGCGCTGCCTAAAAAATTGACTAACCTTCTTTTGTCTACGGTTCTGATTTGATTAGATTTTGCTTTTGAATCCTTAATAAGGCCAGTATCTTCTTTTGGAAGAAGTGCTTCAAAAGGATATACTTTTGCTGTTTTTGAAGTTAGGGGAATGACTGTAATCGTATCGGAAAATTGATTATTTTTGTTATTGGAAATTACTACGGCCGGTCTTGTTTTTCCTATCTCACTGCCAACTATTGGTTCTAATAAAACAAGCCAGATTTCACCTCTTTTAGGAAAATCCATGTTTTACCATTTCTCCAAGGTAATTTCTTCCCACTCTTTATTGAGTTTCTTATCTTCCTCATTTGTCGCTTTATACCCTTCTATAAGAAGCTTATCTAAAATTTTATTTTTCTCTCTTTTTAATTTTTCTTTCACCGCATCAACAACAAAATTATCCTTATTGGATATATTCTCCAATTCCCGTTCTATTTCATCCGACAAACTAATACTTAACATCTTCATACTATCACCTCCTGTCATCATTATACATTAATATAAATACATACAAAATAAAAAAGGGGGGGGTTTCAAACCCTCCCCTTTTTGTAAACCTTAGTAGCCGCAGGCTTTAGCCTGCGAAACTACGCAACCTGAAGGTTGCGGCTACCATTATTAGAATGCCAAATCTACACCGATAGCTGAGTATCCATCATTATAACCGGTTGAAGCATATACGCCTGTGGACTTAAGGGAATCTCCCTTATAAGAATCGGTTACATACTTAAAGTATATCTTGCTGTTTGTAGTCGCATGATAATCAGCCTTCAAACTAATTTGCGACCTATCATAGTCTGATTTATTTGATGCTGAACCGAGTGAAGATTTTGCCTCACTTAAAGACATTGAAGAGTATCTGAGCTGAACATCAAAAAGCTCAGTGAAATAGATACCCTCAAGTATCATGCCATTAGTATCTACCTGTGCATCATTATTAGCATTATCCTTCTGACTATTTAAGGCATAAGCAGCACTAACCTCAATGCCCGGTAATATAGCCCTTACAGCTAATACCTGGCTTGTGCTTGTCATATCCTTTCCAGTAGAATCCCATGCACTCTTAGCAGCATTATTTGCTCCATAATGATATGATACAGCAACAGGTTCAAAATCACCCCTTAACATAAGCCCATAGTTAAGACTGTTAGTCATGCTTCTGCCATGGATATCAGCATTAACCTGATATGTAAGAGGTCCACCACCAGGTCTTCCGTAAAACTGCAATCCAACAGGATCTATGTTGGTATCAGCCGCCGGATTTAGTGTATAGGTAGTAGTTCCACTAGTAATCGAGCTTGTTAAAAATCCACCTAAATCATGTCTGTGATTTGAGTATGCATCAAAATCAGCATTGTTAATGACCCCGTATCTTACATTCACTACCCCTGGGCCACCAATATTATGAAGGCCTACCCACATCTGCTCCGCACCACCACCTGCTGCTATATCATCAATAAAGTAGCTAAAATTCTTACCAATTGTGCCGCCTGCAAAAATTACTGGCGACGCAGTTTTTGGCTCAATTAGCGCGGACTGGCTATCATCTGAAGCCCCTTCTGTTTTTGTATCTCGTGTAAGATATGCCTCAATATTCAACCTTACAGCTAAAGGTGGGTTTGCACCGCCTGAATCAAGTGCTACATGCTCATCAGGCTTAATCTTCCCAACATCTCCGCCATCTTCTGTATCAGGCATCTGGAAGCCGTTCATCAAATACTGCTCTCCAAACCTGTTCAGTGCGGGCCATACTGTATGGCAGAGTGTGCATGATGCCTCATGCTTCTTTGCAAAGTTCGGCAATGCATAAGACGGTGTTGGGGTAAAGGCTAACATCGAAAGCCCTATAAATGTTGTTACTATAAATAATCCTAATATTTTCTTCACCTTTTACCTCCTTAAATTTTAAACCTTTTTATTCCAAAAAGTTGCCTCCTTCAACCCCTCTTAC
>Ga0209323_10000268_pt1 | contig 32891 bp, 35 predicted proteins | sample Rifsed19ft2_FD_184014 | JGI IMG/M metagenome (GOLD analysis project Ga0209323, IMG submission 184014) | Soil microbial communities from Rifle, Colorado, USA - sediment 19ft 2 (version 2) | ecosystem: Environmental > Terrestrial > Deep subsurface > Rock core/Sediment | place: Rifle, Colorado...
TCACCTGGTATTATCCCCAGAAATCTCACGACACCATGAGTCTTCAGAACGGATAATATATCATTGTAATCTTTACTTATATGCACAAACAGATAGCCTGCAAAAAGAGGAAAACTCACAAGTTTTTTTCTGTCTTTCCATCTGCTGAGTCTTTCCACCACAGGAAGAAATGTCTCTATCCCTGACTCGGTCAATCGGTTAAATATCTTAAACTCATGTCTTGACCTGACATAGACAGCATACCAATGAGCGCCGTTAGAAAACTCCATATTCATCAAAGGTAGTAAATTCTGTTAGAATCAATACCTGTCCGATTTATATCATTTTTAATTGTATTATCCATGATTGATGTAACTAATACGGCATCATAGGTAATATCTTTTAAGCATTCTGTAGAATAAATATGATGCCCAAAAAATCCATTCTCTATCCTTTTAACACCAATAACTCCTACAATCTTTAATGGAAGTCCACGGCTTGAGATGTAACATAGTTCAGCAATTTCACCATCACCCCATAAGAGAATATCTTTGATGCCAGATGCCACCATAAGCAAATAAGTATTTTCAATCTTCTGTCTCATTTCCTTAAAATAACCTATTGAGTGGTGTATGTATTTATATGTGAGTCTTGTCTTTGCAGCAAATCCATTTGGTGTGAGGATATATTTGATTCTGTTTTTTGGCAGGGCTTTAATTTTTATGTAGCCTTTTTTATATAACTTCTTTATATACGCATTTACTAATCCAAGGGCAATTCCAAGTCGGTCAGCCAATGCCCTTTGGGTAATTGTGGGTTTTTCTGTTAATTCGGTAAGGAGTCTGAAAGAGATTTTATCAAAAGCGCTGCCATCGTTCATGAAGTGAACAATATCATCAAAAAACCGTTAATGTCAAGAATTTTTTCTCTTTCAGGTTAGGAGATAAGCATCCCTTATTTTAACCTAAAAAAGTCCCATTACTTTTAAAGTCCCTGTAGTTATAGCAACCTGATAGAGTATCTGTGTAATATCCCTTATCTCCCTCAGCCATGCAACTTTTTCATATTCCTGCGGCACTATTACGGCATCACCAGCGTCAAGCCTCATTGACATAAATCCCCACCCTTCCTGTCTCTTGCTTAAAGCAGTCCCATCCGACTTAAGTATAAAGATGGATTTCTCATCCGCCTCTCTTGTCATGCCACCTGCAAGTTTAATATATGAGGATACATTACCTTTCGCATCATATAAAAATGCATTCTGATTAAATACAGCGCCTATTACGATCACAGAAGATGGTTGTAATGGGATATAAATGGTATCCTTATCTTCAATCTCTATATCATGAGAAGCCCCTTTCAGTTTCTCAGGTGTATTAAGTTTTATGGTAAGCCTCCCTAAAGCCTTTGTTGCCCTCAGCTTTGATAGAAGAATTTTCCTCTGCTCTATGGCAGCCTTCTGCTGCTGTGATGCCTCAGGGGTAAGGGCTGTCTCTACAGCACCAACAGTTTGAGAGAGTAACATCTGTTCCATCCTGTCAATAGACTCATCCAGATTCTTTTGCTGTAATACCCTTACAGATTCTCTGGTAAATAAGGCACCATTCAGATATGCCTTGTCTGTAAAGCCGCCAGCCCTCTCAATAATGGATGAAAGCCTTTCCCCCTTTTTAAAAATGTATCTTCCAGGGAAGACCACCTCGCCTGTAATTATGATATATTTCTCTTCTTTCCATTCTGGCACCCTTTTGATAAACAGGGCATCATAGGGGTTCAGGCGAATGTTCTGTGACGGCTCGCCTGCCATTGCCTCCCGTAGATTTACCTTCCTGTAACTTATAAGGGAGCTCTTACCTTCTTTAACAATATATGACGACAGTTCTGCCTCTTCAAGATATGCTGACTCAAACAGACTGCCGGCAGCAAATACAAAGTCCCTTACTGTCATATTGGCAGCATAAGAGTATTGACCTGGTTTATTAACCTCACCTGAGATGGTTACATATTGTCTGGGAATCTTCTCCCAAATTGAGTGAATAATTACCCTGTCTAAATCCTGAAGTTTGATATTATTTACCTCATCACCCTCCATTGCCTTTGCAAGATTGAATTTTAAGAGTGTTACCTCTTTTGTCTTCCAGTCGGTTCTATACAGTTCTGCCTCTTCAAGATGTGTATCCCTTGTCCCGCCGCCTGCCTTGAACATTAAATCCTTGATTGTCATTTCATCAGTAAGAAGGAATTCCATGCTTTCTTTTATCTCTTTTTCTGTTTTAGACAATGTATCTTCACCCTCTTGTATTTTTTGTTTCTGTCTCTCTATCTTTTCGTCTAACTTCTTTATTAATTCTTCCGCTGGAGTAATAATACCTTTGTCTAATAAGGATTTTCTCTCTTCTTCCACTTTTTTTAGCCTCTCCTGCTCTGTCTCTAAATCTGTCTGCAGTCTTTTTACCCTTATATCCTCTATCTTGCCTTGTTGTTGAGAATCCTTTTCTCTGATCTTCTTAACCTCTCCTACTATAGTTACTATCTCTTTCCATTTCTCTTCCCACATAGAATGGATAATCACCTTATCTTCGTCCTGAAGGATGAGATTTTCACTCTTATCCCCTGCCATTGCCTTTACGAGATTGAAGTAGATGGTCTGATATTCCCTTTTTTTATTCACCCTTACAATTTCAGCCTTTTTCAGATATGCCTCTTTTGTCAAATCCCCTGCAAGAAGCACGAGGTCCTTTACTGAAAAATTATCTCCAAGCTCAAAACTCCCCTTCTTCCGCACCTCCCCTTCTATACTTGCGGATGGCTTATCTTTAAAGAGCCATTTTGAGAATATATATATAGAGTCCCGTGGAGTGAGTTCTATATTGTCCTCCTGAGAACTCTTAAACAGGAGGCTGCCTAAACTGAATGGTATGAGCTTTACCTCAAAAGATGGAGGAACTAATCTCTTTATAAGTCCGTATTCAAAATAGGTCTCCTGCAAAAGCTCATACCATTCAGTTTAGGCATTTTTTAATCTCATCCCCTTCTTGAGTTCATATTTGCCCGGTCTTTTTACATTTCCATGCAGATAAACAACATTCGTATCCTTGTCCACTATGGAAAAGACCTTTACCAAATCAGCATCCTGAAGTTTAAATGTTTTTGCTATATCTCTTTCTATTGTATTAAGGTCAACAACAATGCGTCTTTGATTCTTTTCAACCCTTTCCACCTGTATCTGCTGGGTATAGGCGGTAGGGATTATCCCGCCGGCAAGCTCAAGGATACCCGCAAGGTCTGTCTCTCCTTTGAGCTCATAGATAGCAGGTCTCTTCACATTGCCTGCAACACCGACAAGGGGACCAGCAGTCGGGACGAATACCACATCCCCATTCTGAAGCCTCATATCCTTTGACTTGTCCCCTTTTAAGAGGAGGTCATAGAAATCCATTATTGCAATGGTCTTATTATTATTCCTCTTTAATTCAACCTTGCGGAGGGTTCCTATCTGTGTCGGCCCACCAGATGCCATCAGTGCATTTGTAAGAGTGGACATGGCGCTGACAGTGTAAGCCCCAGGCTTCTTAACCTCGCCAAGGACAAAGACCTGAATGCTCCTAAGCATCCCCATCGTCACATTTATCTCAGCACCTACAATGTTCTTTGCCTGTTTCGCTAAAAACTTTTTCACTTCCTCAAAGGTCATACCTGCAACAGATAATACACCCATATTGGGGACTTGGATTGTTCCATCACGACTTACTATAAGGTTATACTGTGCATTAATTCTTCCCCAAAGAAAAATATTAATTTCATCACTAGGTCCTATTATATAATCCGAAGCAATGGGTAGATTCTGTTGAGGAGCTAATGTTGTTTCTGTAAAAAGGTTATAACCAAATGGTCGTAACTGCGTTATACCTACGATATTTTCTGTCTGCTTTGTTAAAAGTTTCTTCACCTCCTCAAAGGTCATGCCCTCAACATATAATGGTCCAACATTAGGAAAAAGTATTGTTCCATCGCTACCTACTGTAAGACTGTATTGGGCATTAGCCTTGCCCAAAAGTAAGATATTAATTTTATCGCCAGTTTTGATTATATAATCTGGCTCAACGGGAATGCCCTCTGAGGATTTTAGTTCTATTCTAACTTCAATAGGCGATATGCCGGAAATATATCTATCAAAAAGGGTGTCTTCCCCTGCTGGCACTTCCGGCTTTGCCGGTTCTTTAACCTCTTTTTTTTCTAACAACTCTTTCCCCTTTGCAATCTCTTCAGGTTTTAAATCTTTAAACTCAGGAGACTTTTTCAATGCCTCAATTGCCTCGGGGGTGGGCTGTCCACCGCTTTTTGAGAGTTCTGACTTTAATGTCTGACATTGCACAAAGGAAAGGTTTTTCTCTCTGCATATCTCATCTATAGAGCGCCCCTGGAATAAAACATTAGAGGTTGGAGAGACCGGCTGTTTTATTTGTCCCCCTTCCTGTGCATATAGACTTCCAGTAGACAGTAGCCAGTAGCCAGTAAGCAGTAGGCAGCAAAATAAAATGCGAGGCTTTATTGTAAAGCTATTAATTAACCGATTAAACATCTATCCCTCCCTTTTCTTTCATTTTTGCAATATACTCTATAAAAAATGCAATGAATATCCCTGCAAACAGTGAGGTCACAAAACTAATCATCACCATCTGTGACCTCTTCGGCTTTATCCTTTTATCAGGAGCCTTCGGCGGGTCAATGACCTTAAAGGCAAAATTTTCCTTAACCTCTGACATCATGGACGTCTCTATCTGCGTTGCTATCAAATTGTATATCTTCTGCTTTATAAGGGGGTCTGATGTTTTTTCCAGTTGTTCTTCAAGATATTTTCTATTTGTCATGGCAACTCTCTTAGCCTCACTGCTCATATGGTCTGTTAATGCGGTAAGAAAATATTCAACCATCTTTGCAGCCGTCTCAGGGTCATAAAATTCTACAGATATGCTTATTGTATTATCCTTTGCGTTATGATTCACCTTGACAATGCTATTAAACATCCGAATGCCGTCCCATGCAGTTGGAATGCCGTCATTTTGGACTTTGGATTTCGGATTCCGGGTTGCGGGCTTAACCATTCCCACCAATTTTCGAATCAACATGTATGGGTTCAGACTAAAACCTTTTTTCGCCCACTTTTTCCAATCCTTTTTCTCCTCATCCCATTTCTCATGAAACAAAACAGGGAGGAGATTGAATTCATCAATCACCTTCTCCCTGAGTATATTGGATTTCAAGAGGTTGACAATCTCTGATGCAGATGATGAACCGGGTAATGATATTCCAGGCAGTCCCCCAAACTGTTGTGCCAGGGCAGATAAACCACCTCCGCCGCCGCTATCTTTACTGCTTATTGGTGTAATAATTACACTTGCCTGATATATATTTATTAAGGATAAGGAATATACCGCTGTTATTAAAGCCGTTACAAATACAAGTAAGATTATAAGAACTTTCCGCTTCCATATAACCCGCCAGTAGTCCAAGAGATTAATTTCATCGTCCTGCTGAAGCAACTGCCCTTCTTCCATCACACCTCCCTGACATTACCTATTAATAAATTTAACCCAAAAAATACGTGAAACCACAGGTAAACACAGATTTTAATCATGCCAATTTAATTCTCCACTATCTGTGTCCCAACACCTTCGTCAGTGAATATTTCAAGCAATATGGCGTGCTTTACCCTCCCATCTATTATATGGGTCTTTTTAACCCCTGACTCAAGCGCATCAAGACAGCATTTAACCTTCGGAAGCATTCCGCCCCTGATAACACTTTTTTTTATCAGATAATCAATCTCTTTTTTATTAAGAGTGGATAAGAGAGAGCCATCCTTCCCCTTTACCCCCTCTTCATCTGTCAGTAATACAAGTTTCTCCGCCTTGAGGCTTCCTGCTATCTCGCCCGCAACAAAATCTGCATTTATATTATATGTCTCTCCATTTTCACCTGCACCAACAGGTGCTATAACAGGAATGAATCCACCTTCATCAAGGGTATTAAGAACATCTGCATTTATTGATTCCACCTCTCCAACCATGCCAATATCTATTATCTCAGGCCTGTCTGTCTCGGGTGATGACTTTATAACCTTATACTTTTTAGCCTTTATCAACCCACCATCTTTGCCACTCAAACCCACTGCCTTTCCGCCATGTCTGTTGATAAGAGAAACAATCTCCTTATTCACCTTGCCAACAAGAACCATCTCCACAACATCAATTGTCTCTTCATCAGTAACCCTCAAGCCCTCTACAAAGTGGGACTTCTTTCCCATCTTCTCAAGGGTCTTCCCAATCTGGGGTCCGCCGCCATGAACTATTACAGGATTTATACCTATGTATTTGAGGAGTATGACATCAAGGGCAAAGCCCTTCTTTAATTCCTCTGCCACCATTGCACTCCCCCCGTATTTTATTACAATGGTCTTTTTATAAAGGTTCCTTATATAAGGGAGTGCCTCAAGAAGCACATCCGCCTTTTTGATTAACTTATCCATCTCTCTATTAGATTTTTCTTTGTTCACCTTTACCTATATTCCTTATAGTAAATCTATAAATTCGTCCTTTGTTAGCCCTGCTTGATCCAAAATGGCAAGCAATGTCCCTTTTGGAATATCCATTCTCTTAGGAACTATAACAAGACGAGTCTTATCTCCATCTTTCTTTACAAAAGCAAGATGGCTTCCTTTGCCCCTCTTAGGTGCATATTCAAAACCAATTTTTCGTAATATTCTGATGACTTCCTTTGATGATATAGTAGGAAGCTTTGGCATTACATCACAACCTCCATGTGTGAAGTAAATTTTTCAGAAGTCGTAAGACTTTCCTCTACATCTTTTAATAACCCAAGGGCTTCTGCATTTTCAAGATAAAGGGATACAGCTTCCTTCAAACTTCCCATTGCATCGGAAATAGAATCTCCACAGCTTGCAACGCCGAGTTCAGGACATTTTGAAACATAACCTTCTTTTTCTTTCCAAACTACTGCGGTATAATCAAAAGTCTTCATTTTTCCTCCATTCTTTTTTAGAGATAAAATCTTTGTTAGTCTGTGGCTGACCAAATTTTTATTTTAGAGAATATACCTGCTCAAATCCTCATCCTTAATTACATCCTGAAGCCTTTCTCTTACATATTTGGCATCTATTGTAAATTTTTTCTCCTTCTGGTCAGGGGCGCTGAAGGATATATCATCAAGAAGCCTCTCCATTATTGTATGGAGCCTCCTTGCACCTATGTTCTCCATCCTATTATTTACCAGCGCCGCTATTGATGATATTTCTGCAATCGCATCTTCAACAAATTTTATCTCCACGCCCTCTGTTTTTAAAAGCTCCACATACTGCTTAATAAGAGCATTCTGCGGTTCAGTAAGAATTCTTATAAAATCTTCCTTGCCAAGTGAATCCAGCTCAACCCTTATAGGAAAACGACCCTGAAGCTCTGGAATCAAATCAGATGGTTTTGATACATGGAATGCACCTGCCGCAATAAACAGAATATGGTCAGTCCTCACTGCACCATATTTTGTACTTACTGTAGAACCCTCCACTATAGGAAGCAAATCCCTCTGGACACCCTCCCTTGATACATCAGGACCGTGACCTGATTCTCTGCCGGCAACTTTATCTATCTCATCAATGAAGATTATTCCTGACTGTTCTACCCTGTTGATAGCATCTTTTATAACCTTATCCATATCTATGAGTTTTTGTGCCTCCTCCTGAGTCAGTATTGTAAGCGCCTCCGATACTTTTACCTTTCTCCTCTTTTTCTTCTGAGGCATCATACTCCCAAGCATATCTTTTATATTTATATCAAGGTCTTCAATACCTGTATTTGAAACCACCTCTATCATTGGCAATATCCTCTGTTCTACCTCCAATTCAACAGACCTTTCATCAAGTTTTCCTTCCCTCAAATATTTTCTAAACTTTTCTCTAGTCTCCTGATATTGTTTCTGCCCCAATTCATCCATCTCCACTTTTTCATCTGCCCCTCTTTTAACTGAGGGCGGCGGCGGCAAAAGGAGGTCAAGAAGCCTCTCCTCTGCATTTACCTTTGCCATTTCGCTGACTTCCGATGTCCTCTCCTCTCTAACCATATTCTTGGAGACCTCTGTCAGGTCTCTGACCATTGATTCCACATCCCTTCCCACATAGCCTACCTCTGTATATTTAGATGCCTCTACCTTGATAAATGGTGAGCTGGTAAGCCTCGCAAGTCTTCTTGCTATCTCTGTCTTTCCAACACCTGTAGGCCCTATCATTATTATATTCTTTGGTGCAACCTCTTCCCTCAGTTCAGGCGAGAGCTGTTGTCTCCTCCATCGGTTCCTTAATGCAATGGCAACAGACCTCTTTGCATTCTTCTGCCCAATGATATATTTATCCAGCTCTCCAACTATTCTCTTAGGGGTCAGTTGTGCCTCTTTGTCAAGCACCTTTTCAACAGGCTTTTCTTCTATTTTTTTAGCCAATACTTCCATTAAAGTTCCTCAATAACTATATTATCATTTGTATAGATACATAAAGATGCGGCTATCTTCATTGCCTCCTCCGCAATCCTCTTTGCATCTAAATTTGAATGCATAGATAATGCCTTGGCTGCAGCCTGTGCATAGGCGCCTCCTGAGCCAATGCCGACAACTCCATCATCAGGCTCAATAACATCACCTGTCCCTGATATAATAAATGAAGATTCATTATCAGCAACTGCCAATAGTGCCTCAAGCCTCCTCAACACCCTGTCAGTCCTCCAGTCCTTTGCAAGCTCAACCGCCGCCCTTGTTATATTTCCATTGAATTTCTGCAGTTTTTCCTCAAACTTTGTAAAGAGTGTAAATGCATCTGCCGCAGCACCTGCGAAACCGGCAATTACCTTATCGTTATAAAGCCTCCTCACTTTCTTTGCCTTGTGCTTTATGACAGTGTTGCCAAAGGTCACCTGCCCATCACCAGCAACGACCACCTTGCCGTTATGCCTTATAAGAAGTATTGTAGTAGCGTGAAATAATTCCATTGTGTTATGCCTTTGGATGTGCCTTGTCATATACCTTCATCAACTGGTCAAGATTTACATGGGTATATTTTTGTGTAGTTGACAGGTTTGAATGACCAAGAAGTTCCTGAATTACCCTTAAATCAGCACCCCCTTCTAAAAGATGAGTTGCAAATGTATGCCTCAAAGAATGTGGGCTTATATGCCTTTTAATAGCACCCCTCCTTGCATACTTATCTACAATATTCCATCCGCTCCTCGCTGTCAACCTTTTCCCTTGCATGTTTAAGAAAAGTGCCCCATTATATGAATTTTGAATTATGAATTTTGAATTATGAATTTTATTTAAGTATACCCTAATTGATTCACATGCCTTATTCCCAAAAGGAACTATCCTCTCCTTCCTTCCCTTCCCCAGCACCCTTACATATCCCTTCTCTAAATCCACATCTGTTATATTCAAAGAAACAAGCTCACTTATTCTTATACCAGCACCGTAAAGTGTCTCAAGTATTGCCTTATCACGCAAACCTGATAATGTTTTTGTATCAGGCGTATCCATTAACCTAAATGCTTCATCTATTGGCAGAAATGACGGGAGTTTCTTTGCCTGTTTTGGTGTAGCCACCACTCTTGCAGGATTTTTTTTGATATAACCTTCACGGCAGAGGTATTTAAAAAATGTCCTCAATGTTGACAACTTCCTTGCTATTGAACTGTTACAATTCTCTTTTTTATGAAGACTGCCTAAGAATGTCCTTATAACCACATTATCTATCTTTTTTATATCAATAGCAGTTTCATCTTCGGCAGGACATAAATTTGTATCCTTTAAAAATCTTTGAAACTGCTCTATATCTACAGAATAATTTCTTAGGGTATGTACTGATACATTCTTCTCCACCTTAAGATATTTCTTGAACTGGTCAATATATTGGTTCATGTATAAACCCCATTTTACCTCTTCATCACATACACTGCTGTTGCCTCCGTCCACTCTGTCGGCTCCATCTGATTAAGCCTCTTTACCAAATCACTTATCATGCTTGTTGATTTTGCATCATATATTTTAAAAAGCCCTTCCTGAAATCCTAATGAGATTATATCTTCTTTATTTTTCGTTGCTATTATTTTAATCCTCTCCTCCGCTATAGGTTTGTCATAATTTGGAAGGAAATTTGCCTGTAATTTTATCTTACTTCCATCGGCAGGAAACTGATATGCCTTCCCGCCTTTAACACTGTTATCTGAATCTATTGAGTTTGGCAAGAGGAGGGTTACCGAGCCATCAGCAGCAACAGAAAAAATATAAACATAACAATCACCATTTGCCTGATAAAAAATTTTAACCTCATCACCTTCTTTTAAATCTGCTTTTGAAAGGGATAATTTTACAGAAAGCCCCTGACCTTTTTCCGGATAAACAGGCTCAATAAGTGCCTTAAGTTTAACCTTATAAAGATTTCTGTCTTTTTCATCCCACCCTTCCTTAATAATCTCTATCTTATCTATCTTTCCCCTTACTGCTGTGTATATTAAATCCTCTGCAATCTGATAATTTGATACAAGTGTATGCGCCTTTACAAATGCCCCAACTGCCTGCTCAACTGCCTTATTTTGAGCATCCCTCTTTGCCCGCTCTTTTACCTCTTTTTGAGTTTCAATCTCGCCGAGATATGCCTCGCCTTCTGCCTCAATCCAGACTTGTCCCTGAATGCCTTTATCAGGGGCAGACTTTTCAGAGGCAAAAGATACGGTGGAAATATCTGTAATTAATAGAAAAAATATCGTTATTGCAATTTTATTCATTTTACACTCAATGTTTTTAGGTTGCCTCTTCCAATATTAGATTTTCAGTTTTATCGTATTCAATATTCATCTCCTCAACCCAAACCTTCCCCTTCAACCTCTCAATATCAGGATTTTATAAAATGGCTCGATAATTCAATTCACATTTAAAAAATATCTTCCCCCAACCCTTCCAATTTTCTACCTTTAGGTTTTCAATCCGCTCAAAATGTTGAGCGTTATCTGTAACCATGACAAGATTATTTGATTTGGCAATGCCGGCAATTGAATCAATATTGCTTAAAACTTTTTCTTTAAGACTTGTGTCACCTTTGAGATAAAAAGATATAATATTTGTATCTAAGAGATATATTCTCACAAAATTCTTTTTCTGAAAGTCCTTTGACGCCTTGACTGGATATCATCAAGCACTTCCTTTTCTTTATTTGACAGGTTTCTCCATATTCCAAAAAACTTTAATGCTGCCTGACGTCTGTCTTTAGAAGATTTTTTCTGACTTTCAATGCCAACTCTGAAAAGATGAATAAAATCATAAACCTCTGCAATCTTGTCTTCGGGTAGTTTATCAACTTCTTCAATTATTCTTTCCTTTATGCCAGCCATACTTTCACCCCCTTACGTGTGGCTATTCTATCACAAAACCCAAGAGTTTTATTTAAGCAATAACAAAAATCACGATACTACTTTTTCTCAAAAACCATCTCCCCTCTCTCCACACCAGCATCAACTATAATCCTATCACCCTCTTTAAATTCACCCTGAAGTATTTTAAGTGCGAGGGGGTCCTGGATATTTTTCTGTATAGCCCTCTTTAATGGCCTTGCACCATAAACAGGGTCATAACCAAGTTTATGGTGCAAGTCCTTCCCTTTATCTGTAAGTTCAATATCAATATTCCTCTCCCCCAGTCTCTTTTTAAATCTTAATAATTGTATATCAATAATCTTTTTTATTTGTCCAATGTTTAGATTATGAAAAATTATTATATCATCTATTCTATTCAAGAACTCTGGTCGGAACTGTCTTCTGAGTTCATCCATAACCCTCTGCTGCATCTCCTGATATCCCCTGTCCTCTCTCAGTTTATCAACATACTCCTCAGTGTCGGGGTCAAGTCCTTCTATTTTTTCTATCGTTAGTCTCCTCTCACCCATCTCTTGAACAAGATGACTTGCTATATTTGATGTCATTATGACAACAGTATTTTTAAAGTCCACAGTCCTTCCATGCCCATCTGTAAGCCTTCCGTCATCAAGTATCTGGAGGAGTATGTTAAAAACATCCTGATGCGCTTTTTCTATCTCATCAAAGAGTATGACAGAATAGGGTCTCCTCCTAACTGCCTCTGTCAACTGCCCCCCTTCTTCATAGCCTACATATCCCGGCGGTGCGCCGATAAGACGGGATACTGTATGCTTCTCCATATACTCTGACATATCTATCCTAACCATAGACTGCTCATTGTCAAAGAGAAATTCTGCCAATGCCCTCGCAAGCTCTGTCTTTCCAACACCTGTGGGACCCATAAATATAAAAGAGCCGATTGGACGATTTAAGTCTTGTAAACCTACCCTCGCCCTCCTCACCGCATCGGAGACAGCCCTTATAGCCTCATCCTGTCCGACCACTCTATGCTTTAATCTCTCCTCCATCTTAACCAGCTTCTGAACCTCACCCTCCATCATCTTTGCAACTGGGATGCCTGTCCATTTGGCAACTACCTCAGCTATATCCTCTGCATCAACTTCCTCTTTGAGCATCTTCTTGTCCATCTGAAGCTCTGATAGTTTTTTATTTTCAGACTCAAGCTCTTTCTGTAACTGCAAAAGAGTCCCGTATCTAATCTCAGCTACCCTCCCCAACTCCCCTTTCCTTTCTGCAGTCTGTTCTTCTAATTTTGCCTTTTCAATCTGCTCTTTTATCGTTCTTATCTTCTGTATTGTCTCCTTTTCCCCTTTCCAGTGGAGTTTCATCTGATTGATATTCTCTTTAAACCCTGACAACTCCTTTTCAATTTTACCTAATCTATCTCTTGATGCAACATCAGACTCTTTTTTAAGTGCCTCCTTTTCAATCGATAGCTGCATTATCTTTCTCTCTACCTCATCAATCTCTGTGGGGAGTGAGTCAATCTCTATCCTCAAGCGTGATGCAGACTCATCAATCAAATCTATTGCCTTATCAGGGAGGAATCTGTCTGTGATATATCTATGAGAGAGCGTAGCTGCGGCAACAATTGCTGAATCCTGTATCCTCACACCGTGATGAACCTCATATTTTTCCTTAAGCCCCCTTAAAATTGCTATTGTATCCTCTACTGTAGGCTGACCTACATATATAGGCTGAAATCTCCTCTCAAGTGCCGCATCCTTTTCTATATGCTTTCTATATTCATTTAGTGTTGTAGCACCCACACAGCGCAATTCTCCTCTTGCGAGTGCGGGCTTAAGCATATTTGATGCATCCATCGCGCCCTCTGCCGCACCTGCACCGACCAGCGTATGAAGCTCATCAATAAAGAGCATCACAGCACCATCAGATTCTGCGATTTCTTTAAGAACAGCCTTAAGTCTATCCTCAAATTCGCCCCTGTATTTTGAGCCTGCAATAAGGGCTGCAATATCTAATGCCACAAGCCTTTTATTTTTCAATGTCTCAGGGACATCACCACTGACGATTCTCTGAGCAAGCCCTTCTACAATGGCAGTCTTTCCAACACCCGGCTCACCAATCAGGACAGGATTATTCTTTGTCCTCCTTGATAGAACCTGCACAACCCTTCTTATCTCATCATCCCTTCCAATAACAGGGTCCAATTTCCCCTTCCTTGCTAAATCGGTCAAATCCCTGCTGTATTTCGCCAAAGCCTGATATTTATCTTCAGGTGTCTGGTCAGTTACCCTTTGTGTCCCACGAATATCTATCAGAACCTTAAATATATTATCCTTTGTTATACCTGCCTCCAAAAGGAGTCTTGAGGACCCACCCCCCTTTTCATCTGCAATGGCTATAAGTATATGCTCTGTGCTGACATACTCATCCTTTAATCTCTCCGCCTCTTTAAAGGCATTTGTAAAAACCTGATTAAGCCTTGATGTTATAAATGCCTGCCCTATTGCACCACCACTGACCTTTGGTATTTTTTTTAGTTCTTCTTCAATTTTTTTGAGTAGTTCTGCGGGATTTCCACCAAGTTTTTTAACAATCGGCTGGACTATTCCATCACTTTGTGAAATGAGGGCGTAGAGGAGATGCTCAACATCAACCGCCTGATGCTCATGCCTCTCTGCAACACTTTGCGACTCTTGCACAGCCTCTTGTGCCTTCAATGTAAAACGGTCAAAACGGATCATAAACTACACTCACTTTATATCCAGTAGTTCTATTAAAGCATTCTCCATTGAATTCATATCGTTGAGAGAAAACTTCCCTAATTTTTTTAATACCAGTTTCTGTTCAATTGTTGATATAGCTGATTTTATAGCAGATGGCTTGAGCAAACCGGCAATATGCCAATCACCTATAAGACATTCTCCTATTCCAAGGATTTTCTCAGTCTGGCTTGTAATTGCCATAATAATAATATCTGATGAGACATTATTATAGGTATTGGAGCTTATAATTACCGCTGGTCGCTTTTTAGTCGTTGTTTGATCAGAAAAAGGGAATGGGACAAGAATAACATCACCCCGTTCATAGGTTGTCATATACAGCATCCTCTTCATTATCCCATATCTTTTTAAACGATTTCGTAGACAATTCCTGAGAGTTTTTTACAAGGAGGTCTCTTTCCTTTTTGGTCTCTAAAAATTTAATAAAATCAAAAACCTCGACAAGGATATCTTCTGGCAGTCTATCAATTTCATTTTTTACCACCTCTTTAACTGACATATAACCACCTCCCCTTAAAACGCAATCTACCGTTCATATTCCTGACGACGAACTACTATTAGCTCTTCACCATGAGTTATTTTTTTAGGTATAGTAAGTGTTATTCCCATTTTGTTTCACCTCCAGCAACACTTTGCGACTCTTGCACAGCCTCTTGTGCCTTCAATTTAAATCTGTCAAAACAAATCATGAATAAACCTTAGGCAACTTGCAAACTTATCCCCTCAATCCTCGATGTCCTTAAACTTTTAACTCTCGCATAAACTATTGGTTGCCCCGGTTCCTTGTTAGCCTCGGCAAGTTCTATATTTTTATCTGCAAGCTCCTTATCATAATCTGGCACCAATACAATCATTGCATTGTCAGGAATTTTATCTTCTACCTCAGGGTGTTCAAGAAGATATAATTCAAATTCAGTAGAAAGCTGCTGATTTTTTCTGAATAATTCTTCTCTTGTCATGTTTTAATCCTCCTAAAATATCTATCTTTGTATCTTTCCCAATTTTCATTTATATCCTTATCAGCTAAAGTCAACGCCTCATTTAAGTCTACCACACCCATAAATATCTTCTCTTTACTGCCGTCAGGATTTATCAAATCTTTATGGGCATAACCATGGGCAGTATCATATCTCACAACTGGCATCCATTTATTCTCCAACAAAATTTCATATTGGACAATAAATCCAGCTACTTTCCCTTTCTCTATTAAATGCTCATGCCTTTTTCTATCCCTGTCCGAAAGCATAAAAATATAAGTCTTTTTCTTCATTAATATTTGCACCTATTTCCTATCTTCTGATAATATTAATTTCTTCAGAAGCTACTACATCAATAGCATATTCAATACACGCCTTAATGTCCTCTATCTGTAATTCAGGATAGTAATCCTGAATTATTTCTGAAAAAGACACTCCCTCTCTCACAAGCTCAAGGACACTCTGAACAGGTATTCTGGTGCCGGCAATACAGGGTTTTCCAAAATGGATTTCTGGATTCACTTCAATTCTTTCTTTCATATTTATACCTCATATTTAGGGTTATCTACATTTTACGCCTCTTATCAACACGCTTAATTATATCAGCAAAGATTTTTAGACACTACTAAATATTTTCCTAATATTTTTCAAAAAAATTTCGATCAATATTTTGATCAAAATTCCTTGACTTCCTTTTTATACCGCTTTATTACTGCATCAACTTTTCTCTCCAATTATTTGAAGCTTATTTGCCTTTAGAAAGTGTGAACTGTGCTATAATTATGGCAAGGATACAATAAGATAAAAATTTATAAATCAAAAAGGAGGTGAATAGCTATGAGTAAGAAGAAAATATTGGACCATGCATTACTTCTTAAACCGGAAGATCGATTCTTAATCATTGAAGGATTAATACAAAGTATAGATGAACCTGATAAAAAACTTACTGATATTTGGATGGAGGAAGCGGAAAAAAGGCTTAAAGCTTATAGAGAGGGTAAATTAGAGGGCATCCCAATGGAAGAAATATTCAAGGAATAATAATGAGAGTCATATTTTCAAAATTAGCCAAATTAGAATTAGAAGATGCTACTGCTTTTTTTGAGCTGGAATATTCAGGATTAGGAAGAAGGTTTCGAGAAGATGTTAGAAAAGCTGTAAAAAGGATTATTGAATACCCCGAAGGCTGGTCAATAGAGAAAGGCGATATTCGAAAATGTCTATTGCACAAATTCCCTTACAAAATCCTTTATTCAATTGAAATAGATCACATCTTTATCGTTGCAATAGCTCACCAACACAGGAAACCAGAATATTGGGTAGAACAATTACACCGCGATTAATTGTATCAATAGGGAATACAGCTACCATTCAGACTACATCCCGGATATTGAGGTTTATTGTAGAGATATGCTGAATAAAGACATTTCAGCACAAGTTTAGGTTATGTTTATAATCATACCGTGAAAAGCAATCTCCTATCTATTCTATATATCTGTAGGTGTAATATCTAAAACTCTAATACCGAGAGTATTTATATCCCTTCCCTTTCTTCAATAAACAGCCCATATAAATAGTCTATAAAATTCCTTACCGCACTACTGCCCGTAAAAGCTTTACTGCCATACGCAGTTTCTCTTCAAAAAAAACACTGGTGGCATATCAAAGTAGAGGGAAGGAATTTAAAGATTTTCTATTTCAACCGTTTGATTAACTTAACCTCACCAAATATATTTTTTAAAATATTATAGCCAAATCTGATCTCCCCTGCCTTCTTCTGTTTAAGAAATGTAATCAATTTTGTTAATGGCGTGAAAATAAATGCTGATACAATAATTAATAAAGGAGAATTGACTAAGGATGATGTTAATTTAATTGTCAATGGGCATATCAGGAGTCTCGATTGTGGAGCATATTTTGATAGAACTCAGGGTATTGGATACTATTGCGTTCAAATGCCATTAAAAAAGAGTTTTTAATGAATGAAAATTAAATGGCAACAAGCTTAATATATAGTATGGCTCTGTTGCCTAAAGAAACATGCTTTAGTTAATTAAGCATGGAATTTACAGTGAAAAAATTAATTACTTTAATATTTATAATAATTAGTTTAGTTACTGTCATTAATACCGATTTGTCAGCAGAAGAAATCATAAAAGTATCGGTAAGCGGAAGAGGAAATAATCTTGATGAAGCACTTGAAAATGCTTTTCAAAATGCTGTAAGAAAGGCTACTGAAACTTTAATAATCAGCACGCAAAAAATTAAGAACAGAACTTTTAATTCTATAATTCACTCCGTGAAAAACAATCTCCTATCTATTTTAGTGCCAGTGTCAGTGGTTAGTATTATTAACTTACACTCACCACTACCACTAATCACTTTTTCATTTCACAGGCTTTTCAATCTCCATGAAGATATTGCCCTTCTTGAATATCCTCACCTCACCTGTAGATTCTGATATTACTATGGCGGCGGCATCTGTTACGGATGTGATTCCTGCTGCTGCAACATGGCGGGAGCCGAGGCCGTGAGGGAAATCCTCTTTTTCAAGGGCTGCTGAGAGGTGTCTTCCTGCTGCCATTACAACACCATCCTCCCTTATTACAAACGCCCCATCAACTGCAGAAAATTCCTTTATTGTCTCTCTCAGGGCGGGGTCCATTATATTCCTCTCTTCTTCCGGGTAGCCCTGAAACGGGTTGATTATCATCTGTCTTGATAACTGCAAGACCTTTTCATGGTCTCCAATTACAAATATAGTCCCGACAGGCTTCCCCTCCCTCCCCTGACTTGCCAGTTCCAGTGATAGATTTAATACTGCTTCAAACACCTCAGGCTTTAAATTTTCGGCAATATCAGAAACACTGCTGGATGCCAGTATCTCAAACTCCCTGCCTATATCAACTACAATAATACTGTCAAAAGAGCCGATCTTGTGCGTTCCTGTGACAAATACAATCTTATCCTCGTCCTTAACTATTCCTGAAAATAACCCTTTCATAGCAGCAATCTTTATAAGACCAATACGGCTGAATTCTACACTCGGTATATCTATTATATTCTTCTCAATGCCTACATGCTTATGAAGTGTATCCTCATTCTTTGTTATAAATACAAACTCATCTTTCTTTGAAAGTTCCTTCAAAAGTTTATAGTCATTTATCAAATCTGCATATAAGAATATTCTTTTTGCATTTATCCTGGACGCAATATCTTCGGCAGATTCAAGGAATATCTTATTCAGCGCCTGCATTGACTTGCTTTTTTTAATTTTAACCTTCTGCTCAGCCATATTAAACCTCTACCCTTCTTTTAACCCCTGGGATTATCCTTATATAAACTCCGTTAGAAAAGAAATTTTATCTATATCATCCCACCTTTCAGACGGGGCTTTCTAACGGGGTAAAGGCCTCATCTTTGATTTATCTTTGATAATATAACTCTCATCCAGTGCAAGGAATTGGTCTGCCGTCTCCTTCATAATCTCCGATACCGTCTCCGGATACCCCCACAGCTCTGTCTTACAGCCCCTTGACTTTAGATACCAGAGAAGGGGAAGATAGTCCTTATCCCCTCCGACCATTACTACAACATCAAGTTTATCCGCCAGTGTTACAGCATCCATTATAAGGAGACTATCGGCATTCTTCAAGGGCTGTTTTATCTCGCCTCCAAGCCCATTCCAGAACTTCTTAAAATCATCTGAAATCTCCTTATACTGAGGCTTATAATATATGATTCTGGTAATCTCCCTTTCACCAATAGCCTTGAGTATTTTATTATAGTCTGTCCTCCCTCCGTATATGTTGTAACCTGACAGTTCAATATTCTCGGCATCTACAAATATGCCGATCTTCTGTGATGCAAGATATTTTGCCATAACCCTCCTTTATAAAATCTCAAATCTCAAATCTCAAATAAAAGTCACATCCAATGTCTGAATCTGAAACAAAACTTCTCAATCAATTTTTCCTTTAACTGCCTCTCCTTCCATTTATCCAATTCTATTTTGCGGCAATCTTTTAAATCATCCATAAATACTGTCTTCACCTTTTCTCCAAATTCCCTTCCATAGATAATTGCATTCACCTCCAAATCATAAAGGTAACTCCTGTGGTCCATATTATATGAACCTATTGTGCTCCATTCACCATCAATAACCGCTGTCTTTGAATGAAGCACCTTCCCCTCCCTCTCATATATCTTTACACCCTGAGATAGCAACCTTGAATAAAGAGACCTGCTCGCATACTGGACAACCTTTACATCAGATATGCCTGGCAGAATGAGGACTATCTCAACCCCTCTCTTGCATGCATTCCAAATTGCCCTTAAGATTCCTCTGTCAGGAATAAAATAGGCATTTGTAAGGTATATACTCTGTTTTGCATTTTTTATAGCATTAATATATGCCTTCTTTATTGCCTTCCTGTTTCTTATCTCCCTGCTCCCAACAATCTGAACAGGGGTATCACCCGACTCCTCTAAATATGGAAAATATTTCCTTTCGCCCGCTGACTTCTTCCATGTTGACAAAAACAAACGCTGAAGTTCTCGGACAACAGGGCCTTCTATCTTTATATGTGTATCTCTCCAACCCTTTCCCCCTTCGGAAGGGTCTGAATAATCATCGGCAATATTTATACCCCCTGTAAAACCAACCCTGCCGTCAACTACGAGTATCTTCCTGTGATTTCTCCTCAGCCACCGCCATCCCTTTTTCCATGGGGCAATTGGATTATACTCCAATATATTTATACCACGACTCTGGAGAAATTGTAAAAAATCCTCACCGCAATCCAGTGAGCCAAGTGAATCATATATAATATTAACCTCAACACCTTCTGAAGACTTTTCAGCAAGTATCTCTCCAAACCTCCAGCCTGTCCTATCGCTTCTCAGCATATAGGTCTCAAGGTTTATTGTGGAAGACGCACCTTCAATTGCACTAATCATTGAAGGGAATGCTTCTCTGCCATCTTTAAGGAGAGTTACCCTGTTTCCATTTATAATATGCTGATTCCCTAATCCACCCCCCTTCTTCATATGATTGAATATTGAATATTGAATATTGATAAAAAATCTTCAATAGTCAATCTTCAATTTAACACACTGGATATTTTCCTTCTGCCAGTTCTGTACAAAAATGGGCTATGTTTTTTAGTTCATTATTTATAACATCCTCTGCTTTCTTTGCCGCAGAGCTGAATGAAACCCCTTTTTCAAGTATAAGATGGGCAGAGGCAATCTTTGGTTGGTCTATAGGAATACCTATCTGACTGCATAGCCACACATAGACCTCTTTAACACCCTTTATCTCCTTGTATATTTCATTGGCTATCCTGTGTGTCAGAATATTGTATATCTTCCCCACATGGCTAACAGGATTTTTTCCTGCCGCAGCCTCCGTTCCCATTGGCCTGTTCAGTGCAATGACGCCATTTACCCTGTTCCCCCTCCCTATCTGGCCTGAATCTGCATCCTCTGCCGATGTCCCCAATAGTGATAAATAAACCCCTTCCATTCCCTTGCCCTTTTTATCAAGATTATTCAAATATATATTTACCTTCCCATTTGGGAAAAACCTCTTTGCAAATTCATTTATCGCCTCCAGTGTCTCATCCTTTCTCTTGAAATAATTATCTTCACTGTCTATATATTTGCACAGGAATGGCATTGCAATAGTCATGTGTAATTCTTTATCGTTCCGAAAACCCATAACCTTTATATCCTCCCCTGTGTCAGGGAATATTCTCTTAAACTCTTTTGAGTTGAGATAATTCTCTGTCTGAAGCACTGCCTTTTCTGTCTCACTCAAAGGGGCATAACCTACCGCCGCTGATGTGTCATTTGCAGCCCTTACACTACCCTTTGCTTTAAAAATTCCAGTCAGTTCCTCCGAGCCCGGAAATAAGACGACACGATAATTTATATGCCTGTCAGGGTCTACAAAACGGAGATTTTTTTTAATCCATTCCTTTGCTGCACTTATTGCTATAGCATCCACATCTATCTTCTTGCCGCCCGCTTCCCTTGTAGCCCTGTCGCCTATGATTAATTCCATCGGCTTTGTCATTTCACCTCCGCCGAATCCCTTGCTCACACCACCTGCAACTAAAAGCCCCTTATCCACATTGTGGTGCATAATATCACCGAAGGTTTTAATATATTCACGGCTCAGGGCAACAGAGATTCCATCCATAACCGCATCACATATATAGTCAGGATGACCTATCCCCTTTCTCTCCACAATCTCAATCCGCTGTTCGGAGACAGGTGTATTCTTGAGACTCTCAACAACTATGTTTCGCATATACAGAAGGACAAAAACCTGATTTGCCACAGAGACACAGAGACACAGAGAAGGAAAGTAAAAATCTTAAGAGAATTCATAAAAAAAATCTATTTAGCCACAGATTTACACGGATTAAAAAATAAATCATAATAATCTGTGTTCATCTGTGTCCAATTTCTTTGACTCTGTGTTCTTTGCGTCTTTGTGGTTTATTATCTCTATACCTGAATAATAGTAACTTTATACCATAAACCTGTCAATAATATTTGACTTTTATAAGAATCTGTATAAGACTGAAATACAAATTAAATAAAAAAAGGAGGGATTTATATGGCATGGCAAGATGATTTTCAGATGAAAAGAGGACCCGGCGGGCAGTATGAAATGCCTCAGTTTAAGATTCCAAATATAAACCTGCCAAAGATAAGATTTTCAGCATTTCTGATAATACTTATTATCGCGATTCTCTGGGTGGTATTTGGCGGATACTATATTGTAGAGCCTGATGAGAAGGGGGTTGTCTTAAGATTCGGCAGTTATGTCAGGACTACCGATTCAGGATTTCATCTAAAATTTCCACCGCCTATAGAGAAGGTCTATACACCAAAGGTTACAGAGGTTAAAAGGACAGAGGTAGGGTTCAGGATTGAAGACCCGGGACCGCCTGCAAGATACAGGGATGCCCTTGAGGAATCCCTTATGCTGACAGGGGATGAAAATATAATTGACCTTGATGTCGTCGCACAATACAAGATAATAGACCCTGTCAAGTATCTGTTTAATGTAAGGGGGCCTGCCGCTACTGTAAAGGCTGCTGCCGAGGCTGCAATAAGGGAGATTATAGGCAAATACAAGATAGACGAGGCACTGACTGAAGGCAAATTTATGATTCAGGAGGAGACAAGGGCTTTGCTCCAGAAGATATTGGATAGATACGACTCAGGCCTTCAGATAGTAGCCCTTCAGCTTCAGGATGTCCATCCCCCACAGCAGGTGAGGGATTCATTTAAGGATGTAGCAAGTGCAATGGAGGATAAGAATAGATTAATAAATGAGTCGCAGGGATACAGAAATTCAATAATACCTGAGACAAGGGGAAAGGCATCCCAGATTATAAAAGTGGCAGAGGGTTATAAAGAAGAGAGGATAAACCATGCGAAGGGTGACGCAGAGAAGTTTACATCCATCCTGCAGGAATATCGCAAGGCAAGAGATGTAACAAGGAAGAGGCTATACATAGAGACAATGGAAGAAGTGCTCACAGGTATAGATAAATATATTATTGAAGGAAAGACATCAGGTGTTCTCCCGCTTTTGCCTCTGGACACCCTGAAACAGGTTCAGGGAAGGGGCCAGGCAAGGGCTCAGGGAAAGGAGGAAAAGCCATGAAAAAAATTCTATTTTTGATAATCGGAGTATTATTATTTTTCCTTATCTTTCTTAACCCGTTTTTTATTGTATATCAGACACAGCAGGTGATATTAACTCAGCTGGGCAAACCGATAAAGACAATCTATGAGCCCGGACTTTATTTTAAGGTCCCGATGCTGCAGGAGACCCGTTACTTTGACAACAGGCTGTTGGATTATGATGCCGCACCTGCCGAGATACTCACAAAGGACAAAAAGAACCTCGTTGTAGATAACTATGCAAAATGGAGGATAAAAGACCCGTTAAAGCTCATGCTGACTGTAAAAGACGAGATAGGTGCACAGGCAAGACTTGACGATATAATTTATTCCGAACTGAGGATAGAGCTTGGGAGGCATACACTCCATGAGGTATTGTCAGAGACAAGGGGAGAGCTGATGGAGACCGTAACAAAAAAGACTAATGAAAAATTTGCTGATTACGGCATAGAGGTAAGAGATGTGAGGATAAAACGTGCCGATTTGCCATCTGAGAATGCAAAGGCAATATACGGCAGGATGCAGGCAGAGAGGGACAGGATTGCAAAACAGTATCGCTCTGAAGGGTCGGAGGAGGCAACAAAGATAAGGGCGGAGACTGACAGAGAGAAGGTTGTGCTTCTGGCAGAGGCATATAAAGAAGAGCAAAAGATAAAGGGAGAGGGGGAAGCGTTGGCTATAAAGATATATGCAGATGCCTACCAATCAGACCCTGAATTTTACACTTTCACCCGTTCACTTGAGGCTTATAAAAGGTCTCTTAAAGATAAAACAACTGTTATACTATCTCCTGAATCAGATTTTTTAAAATACATGAAATAGAGGGGGCAAGAGTTAGTTGTAGAGGTTGTTTTATAACTATAAAAGTTATCCCTTTTTTGCCTCTGCCTTGGTCTCTGATTCATCTATTTTTGCTGTAGTCTCAACCTCATCCTGTATCTCTTTTGATGCCTTCCTGAAATTCCTTATACCCTTCCCCAATCCTGCACCAATTTCGGGGAGTTTACCTGCACCAAAAATTATCAGGATGATAACCAGAATAACTATCAACTCAGGCATTCCAATTCCAAACATAAAACTCCTTTTTAAAAGTGACTATTTAATAATTATAACTCTTCAATCTTCAATCGTCAATCTTCAATCTTTATGTGGTGTCAAATTCGTCAGTTTTCTTCCTTTCAAAAGTCTTATTTACTATCCTCATCAATTCCTTTGCAGTAAATGGCTTGTTTATATAGTCAAAAGAACCAAGGTTTATCGCCTCTAAATATGTATCTATATTGCCATATGCTGTCATCATAATAATATGCTGGTTTGAATCTCTCTTCTTTATCCGCCTGATAAGTTCAATACCGTCTATCTTATCCATCTTCAGGTCTGTTATAACGAGGTCAAACCCTCTCTTTCGCAGCTCTAATAATGCAGTCTCACCATTGCAGGCGGTCTGGACAAAAAAGCCGTCACCTGTAAGTATTTTTGCGAGTCCATCCCTCGTAAAATCCTCATCATCTACTATAAGTATAGACCCTCGTTCCATAAGACCCCCGAATTAGGAGTTGTGAATTACGAATTACAAGTTACAAATTTTAATTCCTCATTCATAATTCTTAATTGGTAATAGTATGGTTACCTCACACCCTTTTCCTTCTTCACTATTGACGGCAATTTCGCCATTATGCAGTTCAACAAACCTTTTTGCCACTGCCAGCCCCATTCCCATACCATCAGCCTCTGTAGAAAAGAATGGTTCAAATACCCTTTCAATATCCTTCTTTGATATACCATGCCCGCTATCAAGAAACCTGATATTGATGAATTCTCCTCTTTGATTATGATGCGAGCTGATGGTAGCTGTAAATTCCCCTCCGTCCGGCATAGCATGCATAGAGTTCGCAATAATATTTCTTAAGGACTGCCTTATCCTCCTTACATCTATATAAACCCTTTTTAAATCCTTTTCATAGTTTTTTAATACCTTTATCTTTCCCTTTTTCATCTGCTCCTCAAAAGTGTCTATTATACCGCTTACAACATCTGTTATCGCCCATTCCTTTAATTCAAGTTTAACAGGTTTTGAATAATCTAAAAGTTCCTGAATGATGAAGTCCATATCACCTGTAAAACTTCTCAGGTTTTTTAGTATATCAAGACCCAACCCCTTCTTCTTTGCCTCAAGTTCCAGAAGGTCTATGCCTGTGAGTATATTCTGGAGAGGATTCCTGACCTCATGAGTCACGCCTGCAACTATCTCACCCAGTGATGCAAGTTTCCTTGAACTCTCCATCTGCCTCTCCAATCTCTTTTTTTCCGTTACATCCTTCATGTAATAGACCACCTGCTCTATCTTACCTTTTTTCCCCTTTACAGGAAATGCCGATACCTCAAGCTCAACCGATGTCCCGTCCTTCAATCTCCTTATACGGGTATAATTCACAGGCTCACCAGTATCAAAGGTCTTTATCACATTGCATCCCTCACACCTCTTCCCGCCTTCTTCAAAGGCAATATAACATCTCTTCCCTATAAAATCTACCGGCGAACTGCCAAAATATTTTGGGACACTTTTATTAATATTCTGTATTGTAAAATTCCTGTCTATCAGACATATACCGTCTGTTATGGCATCAAAGATTGCGTGCAGTTTAAAATTGGAATTTTTTATAATCTCCATCATCCTGTTTTTCTTTGTTATATCCCTTATTACAGACCTTGTGCCTATAGCCTTCCCATTTTTATCATAAATAACTGTTGCATTTATACTCACATCCATCACATCGCCGCTCTTCTTTACAAACTGCAGTTCCAGCCCCTTTATCTCTCCACTGCGGAATAGCTTTCCCATTGCCTTCTTTCCTGCCTTTCTTGACTCCTCAGTCTGAATATCAAATACAGACTTACCTATCAACTCCTCCTTTGGGTATCCGAGCATCTCTGACTCGGTCTTGTTGCACTCAATTATTATCCCCTTCTTATTTATTGTATGATACATGTCAGGGGCATTTTCATAGAGGTCATAATACCTCTCCTCTGATTCCCTCAGTCTCTCATTTAATCTGTTTATCTCTTTTAGTGTGTCGTCTAATTTTTCTTTTAGTTCCTTTAATTCGTTGGAACCTGTCTCTTTCATAAAATGCCCTTTAAATTTGTTTTTGTGTTAAAATATATACCAATGTTTGCATCCCGTCAAGCACCGATAGAAATTGCTTTGACTTTAACAAATAGATAGATATATTAAAAATCTTATAAATCACCATAGAGGAGAACAATATGCCAGAACTAAGAAAAGACCCGATTGTTGGAAGATGGGTCATTATATCCACAGACAGAGGTAAAAGACCAACAGATTTTACAGTCCCCCCTCCAAAAGAGAACAATAAATTCTGCCCATTCTGTTATGGCAACGAAGACAAAACACCGCATGAAGTCCTTGCATATCGCCCTGACGGCTCAAATGCAAATACCACAGGATGGAAACTGAGGGTTGTGCCGAATAAGTTTCCTGCCCTCCAGATAGAAGGGGCACTGGACAAGGCTGGTGAGGGGGTCTTTGACAAGATGAATGGTGTAGGTGCCCACGAGGTAATTATAGAGACTCCTAATCACAAGGCTACGCTTGAAAATATGTCGGAAAAGGAGATTGAGGATATATTCTGGGCATTCAGGGACAGGGTCATGGATTTGAGAAAAGACAAGAGATTCAAATATATCCTTATATTCAAAAATCATGGGCAGGAGGCAGGTGCATCCCTTGAACACGCACATTCCCAACTCATAGCCCTTCCGATTATACCAAAGCTTGTCGGAGAGGAGTTAGACGGCTCTTTAAGTCATTATAAATTCAAGGAGAGGTGTATATACTGTGACATTATACGGCAGGAGTTGTCTGACAGGAGCCGTGTAATAAGTGAAAACAGGGATTTTATTACGATAGCACCATTTGCCCCAAGATTCCCCTTTGAGACATGGATACTCCCAAAGGCACATGACTCATCATTTGAAGATGCCCAGAAACATGAGCTTGAATTCCTTTCAGTAATTTTGAAAGATACACTTTTAAGGATGGGGAAGATACTCAATCACCCCCCTTATAATCTGGTAATCCACACATCTCCTCTTGCAGAACAGCACAATGAATACTACCACTGGCATATAGAGATAATGCCGAAGCTGACTCAGGTGGCAGGTTTTGAATGGGGGACAGGATTTTACATAAATCCTACACCTCCTGAAACAGCAGCGAAATACCTGAAGGAGGCAGAGATATGATTTTTTGCCACAGACTTACACAGACTTTTTAAACCGTTTAAACTGTTTGATCTGTTTTATTTTAGTCAGCGAAAGTCAGTGGCTAAATATGAGAATTTATGAAAATCTTATTTGCATCTCCTGAGATGGTCCCTTTTGCAAAGACAGGCGGGCTTGCCGATGTATCAGGAGCATTACCAAAGGCGATTGAAAAACTTGGTGAGGATGTAACTGTTATAATGCCAAAATATCAGGCAGTAGATGAAAAAAAAAATACATTAGAAGATACAGGGAAAAAAATCAGTGTCCCCATCTCAAACAGGATTAAAGAGGCAAAGATATACAAAGGATACATTAATAGTCAACAGTCGGCAGTCGGCAGTCGGCAGTCAAAGATACCCATATATTTCATTGATAAGAAGGAATATTATGACAGACCATACCTATACGGGACACCCCAGGGGGATTATCCTGATAATGCAGAGAGATTTATATTTTTTTCAAGGGCTATCCTTGAAACATGCAAGACAATAGGGCTAAAGCCTGATGTCATTCACTGTAATGATTGGCAGACAGGCATGGTTCCTGTTTATCTAAAGACTATTTATAAAGATGACCCTTATTTAAAAGATACTGCAACCCTCTTTACTGTTCACAACCTCGGCTATCAGGGACTATTCTGGCATCTTGATATGCACCTTACAAATTTAGGGTGGGATATATTCAACCCTGAGGGAATTGAGTTCTATGGGAAGATGAATATACTAAAAGGCGGGCTTGTATATTCAGACATTATAACAACAGTCAGCAGGACCTATAGTCACGAGATACAGACAAAAGAGTATGGTTGTGGACTTGATGGGGTATTGAGAAAAAGAAAGGATGACCTCTATGGAGTCTTGAATGGCATTGACTATGAAGAGTGGAACCCTGCAACAGATAAATATATAGCAGCAAAATATTTAAAAGAAAACTTGTCAGGAAAATGGGAATGCAAGAAAGACCTTCTCAAAATATATGGATTAAAACCATCAAAGGAAATACCAGTCTTAAGCGTTATATCCCGTCTTGCTGACCAGAAGGGGTTTAACCTGGTAGCAGAGATTGTGAATGAATTAATGGAACTTGATATCCAGTTTGTCCTTCTCGGCACCGGAGAAGAGAAATATCACAAATTGTTTGAAGAGATTGGCAAGAAATATCCTTCAAAGGCAGGGATAAAAATAGGCTTTGATAATGCACTCGCTCATAAAATAGAGGCTGGGGCTGATATGTTTCTCATGCCTTCAAGATATGAGCCTTGTGGGCTTAATCAGCTATATAGCCTTAAGTATGGAACCATACCGATTGTGAGGGCAACAGGAGGGCTGAATGATACAGTTGAGAATTATAACCCTGTTACAAAAAATGGCAATGGTTTTAAATTTGCAGAGTATTCATCAACGGCACTCTTTTCTGCTATCAAAACTGCTATAGATTTTCACAAAAATAAAACACAGTGGAATAGAATAATGATGAATGCAATGGGTGAAGACTTTTCATGGAGCCACTCTGCAAGAGAGTATGTGGAACTTTACCGAAAAGTAATAAATAAAAGAACAAAAACCTAATTTTAACCACAGAGACGCAGAGGCACAGAGAGAGACAAAAGCAAAAAAGATTAAGGAGAAAGGGAGAAGATGGAGAAGAAAAAATAATTTTATTTTCTTAATTCTCCTTTCCTTTATTTCTCTCTATTGTTTTCCTCTGTGTCTCCGTGCCTCTGTGGCTAAATATTTTTATTTATATGAGGGCAGTCAAATCAAAATCCTATCGCAGGGGAAGAATAGCCGATATACAAAAGGTCGGTGGGGAAAATTGGCTTGAAATTTTAAGTGAAGTAAGCAGGATTGCCACACTGACATTAGAATTGGAGACAAGGCTTAATCTGATAGTTGAGTTGATTGCCAAACATACAGGGGCAGATGCATGCTCTATCCTACTAATGGATGAAGACAGAGAGAGTCTTATATTAAAAGCTACGAAGGGGCTGAATCCAATGGCAATCAATAAGGTCATCCTCAAGGTCGGAGAGGGCATCACAGGACTGACTGCAAAAGAGATGAAGGTAATTACCTCAAGGAATGCCTTAAATGACCCACGCTCTGTCTATTTTCCCGAAACAGGGGAGGAGAGATTTAAATCTGTCCTGTCAGTGCCGATTGTTGATGTAGATAGATGTATTGGGGTTATATATACCCAGACAATAAATGAAAAGGACTACACTGAAAATGACATAAAGTTTCTAACCACAATAGCAAATAACATTACATGGATGATAAAAAATGCCCAACTGTATGAGAAGGCAAGACAAAAGATATCAGAGTTATCCATCCTTTATGAGATAAGCATGGCAATGCAGACAACTATCAATCTTGATAAACTCCTGAGGATAATATTAAGCTGTATCACTGTTGGGGATGTATTTGGATTTAACATGGCAGCCCTCTTTCTTGTTAATGAGAAAACAAACACCTTGCAGGGGATGATGGGCCTTGGACCCGATACAGGTGAAGAAGCAAGGGAGATATGGAGCAAACTGCCAGAGATTACAAACCTCTTTCAATGGCTTACATCTCAGGACGATGTACTCGTAAAAAAAGAGTCCAATTTTAATAAATTCATCAAAAGCATAAGAATACCCCTCACCCATGATGGAGGTGTCCTTGCCTTGACTGTTCTGGAGAAAAAACCGTTCAATATAAAGGACGCAAGAAATGACCCAATGGTAAATAAGGAACTGTTAGAAAAGTCAGGTGTAAATAGTTTTGCCACAGTTCCCATTATCGCTAAAAATCAGGTACTTGGTGTTATAGTTGTAAACAATATCTATACAAATAAACCAATTGAAGATGAGGACCTTCAATCACTTGTAAGATTTACAGTTCATGCCGGATGGGCAATTGAAAATGCAAGGCTGTTTTCGCAGTTAAAGGAGGCAAATAAGGAGATTCTGATTGCCGAGCAGCAATTGATACAGTCAGAAAGGCTCTCGGCATTAGGACAGCTTGCAGCAGAGCTTGCACATGAAATAAAAAACCCTCTTGTTACAATTGGTGGATTTGCAAGGAGGCTATCAGAAAAGACTGGTTTTAACCATGAGGAGAAAAAATATATTGATATAATTATAAGCGAAGTTGAGAGGGTTGAAAAAATTTTAAAAGACATACTTAATTATTCAAGAGTTATAAAACCTACCTTCTCTGATTATAATATAAATACACTTATAGAGGAGGTATTGTCATCTTATGAGGGCATATTCAGTGAGAGCGGTATAGTGGTAAAAAGAGAATTATCTGACAACATTCATCCTTTACATATTGATACCTCTCAAATAAAACAGGTGCTCGTCAATATCCTCTATAACGCATCAGAATGTATGACAGGAAAGGGAGGGGCAATAACAATAAAGACTGAACTTCTTAGAAGGGAAGATGATGGGGTAACAATAAGTATCAGCGACACAGGGGGAGGAATACCACCTGAGATATTAGACAATATATTTAACCCCTTTTTTACAACTAAAAATCATGGGACAGGTCTTGGTTTATCCCTGAGCAAAAAAATAATTGAGAACCATGGTGGAACAATAGGTATAGACAACAAGATTGGTGAAGGCGCTACATTTATAATTAATCTACCCGCAAAACAGGATTCAAGGATTCAAGGGGTCAAGGGGTCAGGAGACTAATTTTTATTTACTCAAACCCTATACCCCTTGAATCTCCGAACCCTTAAGGAGGTTATCATGGACAAAAAGAAGATACTTGTAATTGATGATGAGGAAAATATAAGGATACTCTATAGTGAGGAGCTTCAGGATGAAGGATATGAAGTTATTGTAGCCTCAACCGCAGAGGAGGCAGACATAAAAATAAAAGAATCAAGCCCTGATTTGATTACCCTTGACATAAAAATGCCAGGAATGGATGGAATAGATTTCTTGAGAAAAGTAAGAGAACATGATAAAAATATACCTATAGTCATGTGTTCTGCATACAGCGACTATAAACAAGACTTCAGGGTATGGGCATCGGAGGCTTATGTGATAAAATCATCAGATATGGTTGAACTCAAGTCAATCATAAGAGAGATATTAAAAAAAAGGAAGGAGTAGGTAAATGGTATCATCACAATTTAAAACCATATTAATTCCTGTGGACAACTCTGAACATTCTAACTTTGCCATAGACATGGGAATCTCTCTTGCAAAGAAATTTGATTCCACACTAATAGGCAATCATGTATATGCCGCAAGGCTGCATGACCAGAGGTTCACACAGATGGAGAGCGGCCTCCCGCCTGAATATCAGGAGCCTCAGGAATTGAAAAGACAGAGAAATATACATGATTCACTAATAACAAAGGGACTTCAGATAATATCAGATTCATACCTTGATTATTTTGAAAAAAAATGCCGTGAGGCAGGTGTATTATTTGAGCGTAAGGCATTAGAAGGAAAGAACTATTCACAGATTGTAAAAGACATAAATGAGAATAACTACAATCTGGTAATAATGGGTTCCCTTGGACTTGGTGCATTAAAGAGAAGCGTCATAGGGAGTGTAACATCAAGGGTTGCAAGAAGGTCTAAAAGCAATATCCTCATTGTAAAAAAGCCCGTGGATTGGAATAGAAAGATTATTGTTGCTGTAGATGGAAGCCCTCAATCTTTTGCCGCTGTCAAAAACTGCGTTACCCTCTCAAAGATATTTAATATCCCCCTATTGGCGGTTGCTGTATTTGACCCCCAGTTCCATGTGGTGGCATTCAGGAGTATTGCCGGGGTTCTCTCAGAGGAGGCAGGAAAAATTTTCAGATTTAAGGAACAGGAGAAGCTCCATGATGAGATAATTGATAAAGGTCTTGAAAAGATTTATCAGGGACATTTAGACAATGCAAAAAAGATAGCAAGGGATGAAGGGCTTGAAATAAATACAGTCCTTTTATCAGGGAGGCCATTTGACAAGGTATTGGAGTATATAGAAAAGGAGAATCCCTCATTGGTGGCAGTCGGAAAGATAGGGTATCACACGGATAACGGGCTTGACCTCGGCTCAATGACAGAAAATCTCCTCTTTCAGTCACAATGCAACCTCCTCATTGTTACAGAGGGGCATAGGGTAAAAACAGTCAGCAGTCAGCAGTCAGCAGTCACCAGTAAAGAATTACCATGGACAGATGCGGCACTATCCCGTCTTGAGAGGGTGCCTCCCTTTGCAAGAAATATGGCAAAAAAGGCTGTCACAGGCTATGCTATAGAGAAAGGGTATAAGGAGATTACTGAAGAAGTTTTGTTAGAGGCAAGAGAAAGGATGGGGATGTAAAAAATGGATAATAGTAAATTTATCCCGAGATTAATATTCTGGGAGACAACCAAGGGATGCAACCTTAAATGTCTTCACTGCAGGGCGGTCCCTGAGATGATGACCTCAAAAGAGGATTTATCAACAGAAGAGGGATTTAAGCTGATAGACCAGATTGTAGAGTTCTCAAATCCGATACTCGTCCTCTCAGGCGGTGAACCTCTCTACAGGAGGGATATATTTGATTTGGCAACATACGGCATAAATAAGGGGCTGAGACTTTCACTCGCTACAAATGGGACACTGATAGACAGTAAAATGGCAGATAAGATACGGGATACAGGTTTTGCCCGTGTGGCAATAAGCCTTGACGGCGGGAATGCCGCCACGCATGATAAATTCAGG
>Ga0209323_10000272_pt1 | contig 32611 bp, 27 predicted proteins | sample Rifsed19ft2_FD_184014 | JGI IMG/M metagenome (GOLD analysis project Ga0209323, IMG submission 184014) | Soil microbial communities from Rifle, Colorado, USA - sediment 19ft 2 (version 2) | ecosystem: Environmental > Terrestrial > Deep subsurface > Rock core/Sediment | place: Rifle, Colorado...
CAGGCCGCGATAGCACTCATCGCGGCCTGGAGGCCGCTCCCACCGCAATGTCATTTTTAAATTGAAATTGGAATTATCCACGTCCAAACAGCACCATCCCCCACACCACCAGCGCATTCACGATACTCAAAAACACCGCCGCGCTGGCGATGTCTTTGGCGCGTTTGGCGAGCGGGTGCCGTTCCAGCGAGGTGTGATCCACTGCGGTCTCGAGCGCGGAGTTGAGCAGTTCGACGATCAGCACCAGCAGGATGCTGGCGATCATCAAGGCTTTGCCGAGAGGGGTTGCCGGCAGCAGCAGCGCGGCAGGTATCGCGATCACCGCGATCAGCACTTCCTGGCGAAACGCGTCTTCATGTTGCCATGCCGCGCGCAAGCCCTGTAATGCTATGCCGGTAGCGCGCCAGGCATGAATCAAACCGCGCGGGTGCTTGTTGGGGTTTTCCACAATAACCCTCCTGCTTCAGGAATTTTCTGGTCAATCTGTACGCGGATTCGGGAAAGGCTCCGAACAGGATTATAGCTGTGTCGTGTATTACAGCGCGGGATCGGCATACGACTCGACCGGCGGGCAAGCGCAGACCAGGTTCTTGTCGCCATACACATTGTCCACCCGCGCAACGCTGGGCCAGAATTTATTGTCGCGCACCCAAGGCAACGGGAAGGCGGCTTTCTCGCGCGAGTAGCTGTGCTTCCAGTCGCTCGTAACCACTGCCTTGGCGGTATGCGGTGCATGCTTGATGACATTGTCCTTCTTGTCGGCTTTGCGCGAGATGATCTCGTCTATCTCGCCACGGATGGAGATCATCGCGGAACAGAAGCGATCCAGCTCGGCCTTTGATTCGCTCTCTGTGGGTTCAACCATCAGTGTATCGACTACCGGGAACGAGGTGGTGGGTGCGTGGAATCCATAATCCATCAGGCGTTTGGCGATGTCTGCCACTTCGATCCCGGCTTCGCGTTTGAAGTCGGCACAGGCCAGGATCATTTCGTGCGCGCAGCGGCCATTCTTGCCGCTGTACAAGGTGGGGTAGTGATCCTTCAATGACTCCTTGATGTAGTTGGCATTCAGTATCGCGATGCGCGTGGCTTCGGTCAAGCCTTCCCCGCCCATCATCTTGATGTAGCCGTAGGAGATCAGCAGGATCAGCGCGCTGCCGTAAGGTGCTGCGGATACCGCGTGGATGCCTTGCGCGCCGCCGGTCTTGACCACCGGGTGTTTGGGCAGGAAGGGTGCCAGATGCGCTGCCACGCCGATCGGCCCCATGCCGGGCCCGCCGCCGCCGTGCGGTACCGCGAAGGTCTTGTGCAGATTCAGGTGGCACACGTCAGCGCCGATGTTGCCGGGGCTGGTCAGGCCGACTTGCGCGTTCATGTTCGCGCCGTCCATGTACACCTGCCCGCCATTGTCGTGAATGATGCGGGTGATGTCCTTGATGCCTTCTTCATACACGCCATGCGTGCTGGGGTAGGTCACCATCAGGCAGGACAGGTCATCCTTATGCTGTCCGGCTTTTTCGCGCAGATCATCGATATCGATGTTGCCGTGCTTGTCACATTTCACCACTACGATGTGCATGCCGCACATCGCCGCGCTCGCCGGATTGGTGCCGTGTGCCGAGGCGGGGATCAGTGCCACATTGCGCTGCCCTTCGCCACGCGAACGGTGATATGCCTGGATCACCAGCAGCCCGGCATACTCGCCCTGTGCGCCGCTGTTGGGCTGAAAGCTCATCTTGGCGAAGCCGGTGATCTCGGACAGATCGGCATCCAGACCGGCGATGATCTCCTGATAACCTTCGGCCTGTTCCACCGGCACGAAAGGATGCAGATGGGCGAATTCCGGCCAGGTCAGCGGGATCAATTCCGATGCCGCATTCAGCTTCATCGTGCAGGAGCCCAGCGAGATCATTGAGTGGGTCAGCGACAGGTCCTTGTTCTCCAGCCTTTTGATGTAGCGCATCATCTCCGATTCGGAGTGATAGATGTTGAATACAGGGTGTGTCAGGATGGCCGACTGACGCGGCTTGACGAGCATGGCCTGGGCGAACACCTGCGCCTGAGTGACGACCGTAGCAGTCTTGCCGGCAGCCTGCGCCAATACTCGCAGCATCGCATTCAGCGCGTCGGCATCGGTGGTCTGATCCAGCGCGATGCTCAGCCCGTCATCGGTATAGCGGAAATTGATATGTGCCGTCTCCGCCAGCGCGTGGATCTTCACGTTGTCGGTATGGGTGAGCTTGATCGTGTCGAAGAACTTTTCTTCGGCAACAGTGTAGCCGAGCTTTTTTAATTCGCTCGCCAGCGTTGCCGCAGACAGATGCACCTGCTGTGCGATGCCGCGCAGCCCGTCTGCGCCGTGATACACCGCATACATGCCGGCCATGATCGCCAGCAATGCCTGCGCGGTGCAGATATTTGAAGTGGCCTTCTCGCGGCGTATATGTTGTTCGCGCGTCTGCAGCGCCATGCGCAGCGCGGGATTGCCGTCGGCATCCACCGACACGCCGATGATGCGGCCCGGCATCGAACGCTTGTGCGCATCGCGGCAGGCGAAGTATGCCGCGTGGGGGCCGCCGTAGCCCATCGGCACACCAAAACGTTGCGTGGAGCCGACCACCACATCCGCACCCCACTCGCCCGGTGGCGTGAGCAGCACCAGGCTGAGGATATCGGCTGCTACTGCGATGGTCATGCCGTGCGCTTTGGCGCGGGTGACGAAATCGGCATAGTCATGCACCGCGCCATCGGTAGCCGGATATTGCAGCAATGCGCCGTACAGCGCGTCGTTCAGCGTGACGGTCTTGAAATCGCCGATCACCAGCTTGATGCCCAGCGGTGTGGCGCGCGTCTTCAGCAACTCGATGGTTTGCGGGTAGCATTCGTGCGACACGAAAAAGCTGTCCCTGCCCTGCTCCACCGCCACACTTGAGCGCAGACCATGCAGCATGGTCATCGCTTCCGCTGCCGAAGTGGCCTCGTCCAGCAAGGAGGCATTGGCGATCTCCATGCCGGTCAGGTCCATGATCATGGTCTGGAAATTCAGCAATGCTTCCAGGCGCCCTTGCGCAATCTCGGCCTGGTAAGGGGTGTAGGCGGTGTACCAACCGGGATTTTCCAGTATGTTGCGCTGGATCACCGGCGGCATGATGGTGTCGTAATAACCCAGACCGATATAGCTCTTGTACAACCTGTTCTTCGCCGCGATGCCGCGCAAGTGCCGGTGGTAGGCATACTCGGACATGCCTTCCGGCAGATTCAGCGGCTGCTTCAGGCGGATCGCCGATGGTATGGTCTGGTCTATCAAAGCGTTCAGAGAGGGCGCATTGATCTTGTGCAGCATGGCCTGAACTTCATGTTCGGAAGGGCCGTTGTGGCGGCCGGCAAATTTATCAGTGGTAATCATGGGATTACTTCCAGAGAAGGGTAAAGAGGGAAGGGAGAAGGGTGGCGCACTGCGTGCGCCGGGGTTTACTCTTCCCCCTTCACCCTTATCCATTCCCCGATTTTCAGTGTGCTTCGCTATCCACGTGTGCCTGGTAAGCCTTGGCATCCATCAGCGCAGCTACGTCCGCTTGATTGTCGGGCTTCATCCTGAACATCCACGCGGCGTAAGGGTCGGTGTTGATGGCTTCCGGCGTACTGTCCAGTTCATTGTTCGCCGCCGTCACGACGCCACTGACCGGCGCGTATACATCGGCTGCCGCCTTCACCGATTCAACCACGGCGCATTCCTCCCTGGCCTTCAGTTTGCGTCCGACGGCGGGCGCTTCGACAAACACCATGTCGCCCAGCAGTTCCTGAGCGTGCTGGGTGATGCCGATGCTGATGGTGCCGTCGGATTCGGTCTTGACCCATTCGTGGGATGCGGTGTACTTTAAATTACCTGGCAGATTTGCTGGGTTGCTCATGTTGTTCTCCAAAAAACAGTTGATAGTCGTTAGCCGGTAGTAGTTAGTTGATGTTGTCGCTGCGCGGTTTTAACTTGCGACTACCGGCTAACGACTACATACTGCTCTTGCCATTGTGTGCGAACGGATACTTTACCACCTTCGCTGCAAGCATTTTATCGCGGATCGCCACTTGCACGGTGTCGCCGATCTGCACTTCCTTCGGCACGCGCGCCAGCGCGATGGATTTCTCCAGAGTCGGCGAAAAACTGCCGCTGGTGATCTCGCCTGTACCGTGCGCGGTTTGCACCTGCTGGTGGCCGCGCAACACGCCGCGATCCATCAGCACCAGGCCGACCAGCTTGCGTGTGGGCGGGTTGGCCAGCAGCGCCGCCTTGCCGATGAAATCGCGTTCGCTCTTCAGGTCCACTGTCCATGCCAGACCGGCTTCCAGCGGGTTGATGGTTTCATCCATGTCCTGTCCGTACAGATTCATGCCCGCTTCGAGACGCAGCGTATCGCGCGCCCCGAGGCCGATAGGCTTGACTCCCTTCCCGGCCAAAGTCGCCCAGAAGAACGGTGCGGCCTTGGCGGGGATCATCACCTCGAAACCGTCTTCGCCGGTGTAGCCGGTGCGCGCGATGAACATCTCGCCCATCACTGCGGCACTGAAAGGCACCAGATGCTCGGTCAATTCCCGGCTGCCAGGCAGAGCGTCCCAAACTTTCGTGCGTGCGTTCGGACCTTGCACCGCGATCATCGCCAGCTCGGGATGGTCGGCGATGGAAAGCGACCCCAACCCCTCCCGGCCTCCCCCAACCCCTCCCGGCCTCCCCAACCCCCCAGCCCCCTTGTCAGGGGGAGAGCCAGGGGAGGAGTTTCCGCCTCCCCCCTGATAAGGGGGGACTGAGGGGGGTTGGGGGGACGGAGGAGGGTTTGGATGCTGGTCTGCGAATTCTGCGGCCTGCTGCCTCATCCACGCGATGTCCTTGTCCGCCGTGCCCGCGTTCACGACGATGCGGAACCAGTCCTCACTCATGAAATATACGATCAGGTCGTCTATCACCCCGCCGTTGTCCAGCAGCATGCAGGAATACAGGGCTTTGCCGGGCTGCGTGAGTTTATCCACATTGTTCGCCAGCAGATAGCGCAGGAAGCTGCGCACACCTGCGCCTTTCACATCCACCACGCGCATGTGCGACACGTCGAACATGCCGCAGCCGTTGCGCACCTCATGGTGTTCGTCGATCTGCGAACCGTAGTTCACCGGCATGTCCCAGCCGCCGAAATCGACCATTTTTGCGCCCATCGCGCGGTGTGCTGCATTCAGCGGAGTCTGTTTCAAAGCCATGGTTGTTTCCTGATGAAAATAAAAAAGGGCGCAGCACGGATTCGTGCTGCGCCCCATCTGTCCTTGGTACCTGAGAGATTACGACATATGTCGAGTGCCCCTTCGGTGGTTGATTGATTCAACGCTCTCCAGATTTGCCTGTGCCTATGGTTCCTTGAGCCTGAGCGGTTGCGGGTGTTGCGCCTTCGGCGGTGTCACAGCATCAGAAACGTACCATGTGACACGCTCTCCCATAGGTCTGAACGGCGGGGCGAAATATACCGGAAAGTGCGGAGCATGACAAATGAAGCACGAAAACGGCATGGCGTTCAGGTACATTTCGCCACGCATATGATCCCTGATTTATCCGGCGGACGGGTCATCCGCCTGCGCTACCTGATTGCCTCCGGCGTGCTTGGCTTTGTATAGAGCCAGGTCCGCCGCATCACACAGCTTGTTGGCAACCGGGAACTGTGCAATATCCGCGATTCCGCAACTGAAGGTAACTGAAAACTCTTCTTCATCTGCCACATGGCGCAACAGGGAGAAGTTGTTGCGTATCGTATCCAGCACTTTCATTGCTGCCACCCTATCGGCATCGACCAGGACTACTGCAAACTGCTCGCCGCCATAGCGTCCTATCAGGTCGCTCGCACGCAGCCGTTGTTTGAGCAGACGTGAAACGCTTTTTATGACGCGATCGCCGACCGGATGGCCGTATGTGTCGTTGACATGCTTGAAATTGTCTATGTCGATCATCGCAAAAGACAGCGGTTTTTTCTGCCGTATTGTCCGGGCTACTTCGCCATCCAGTTGATCCTTGATCGTGGTGTGGTTGAGCAGGCCGGTCAGGCTGTCGCGCACCATGAAGGAGCGCAGCATCAGGGAACGGCGGATGCGGCTGGTCACGGAAGAGACCAGATGTTCCGGCTGTATCGGCTTGGTGAGAAAATCATCCCCCCCCAGACCCATCGCGAAAAGCTGCGTGTCGAGATTGCCTTCTATAGAGAGAAACACGATCGGGATGCTCACGAAGGCATCGTATTGCCGAATGACCTTGGCCAATTCCATGCCGCTGCACTCCGGCATGTAAATATCGATCAGGATCAGGTCGGGAGTGAATTCAAGCAATGCTTCGGCTGCTTTCAAAGGGTCGTTGACCGCTCTGACTGTCATGCCGGCCTGTTCCAGTATCGCAGCGTGATAGGCAGCAAGGGCTGCTGAATCATCGACAATCATGACACGGTATGGATCAGTTGTCAGGGCCGAGGTCATGGCCTCAAGCTTGTCAATCAGATTGCCGATATTTACCGGCTTGCTCAGATAGGCGATGCTGCCGGCGCGTACCGCTTCCAGTCTGGCTGCGACCGTGTTGTCTGCAGAGAAGAAAATGACCGGAAGCGGGGTTGTTCGTCCTTGCTGTATCACTTTCATTACGCCCAATCCCGTCAGGTTATCCTCCCGTAAGGTGGTGTCCATCAGCACCACGACATCGGGAACTGCCTGAATGGAGAGCAGGAAGTCCGCCAGCGTGTGGAAGACACTCACATCATAGCCAAAGTAACTGAGTTGAACCTTCAGTTCCCCGGCAAGTTCGCGATCATCTGACGCTACAAAAATACGGCGGGGACCGACAGTGCCCGCGTTTGCCGGTGCAATCACCGAAGTCTTTTGCATTGTCGGCGGCGTTTGCTGATTAAGCATGACAGTATTCCCGAATATTATGCATTCTGCTTGCCAGGGTCTTCGGCTCGAAAGGATTTGTTATTGCATCCATGGTAACGAATGCCTGCTGAATTATGCCTTCAGCTTTTTTTCTTTATAACATCTTAGTCAATCCCTGTCTAATCCGCACCGCAGCCAGGCTGAGCGCTGACGTAACGGGCTGATCAGGGATCATCTGATCTGGCTGTTCGAATAATACAATACCAGGCGATACCCCACCGGTTTGAGGTCGGCGGTGTCGAGACGCAGCTTGATGCCGAGTTCCTGGTTGGCTGGCAAGCCGGCGGTTACGTTTTCCGGCTTCGGCAAATATTCCTCCGGTCTGAAAGTACGGCGTGCCAGTGCTTTGTCATGGTTGTCGGTGAGCGTAAGCTCAAGATAGATCGGAAGTTGCGCGAAAGAAGCGCGGTTGCGCAGCAGGGCGATCAGAATGATCTGGTTTTTGTGCGCGGGGTCGTCTTTGAGTTCCGATGACTCGATGCTCATCAGGCTGGCTTTCTGCGGCAATGGCACGGTGCATTTCAGTATCTGGCAATAACGAACCAGGGCGGGCTTCAGCCCGGGCAGTCGCGCGGCAAGCTCGACGCGGGACAGGTAAACGGCTTGCGCGAGCAGCAGCAACAGCAACGGAAACGCCGCGACCGTCCAAAGCCGGGAACGGCGTTTGGACAGGAAAACCACATCGTCTTCCGGGTGCCCAGTCAAAAGCCTGTCCTGAGCTTCGTCGAAGGGTTCTTCGGCTTCAGGCATGAGCACGGTCTGATCGGCCATCGCCAAGGGCTGCAGAACGGACGCTTTGGCAGAACCAGCCGGCGCGGTTGCCCCGGGTTCTTCAGCAGGCGGCTGTTCTGCCGGGTGCCCAGTCAAAAGCCTGTCCTGAGCTTCGTCGAAGGGCTCTTCGGCTTGCGCCTCGCTCTCGTCGAGTATCGGCAACTCAAGTTGCGGGTCGGCCTCCTCGGGGGCGAAGTTGCGGCGGGTATCGAAGGTCTGCAGGCAATGCCCGCAGCGCACCATGCCGTGATGCGCCTCCAGTTGCGTCCTGGCGATCCTGAAACGGGTGCCGCAGTGCGGGCAGAGTGTCGTTCCGGTGCCGGGATAAAAGTTTTTCATACCGTTCATCTTAGCGCTTGCGTCCTGACAGGCACGTCCAGCCGTCCTCGAAGATCGGGGCGTTCAGGTCGAACCATTGCTGGTATATCTTCATCACTTCTTGCGCCTGTTCCTCAAGTATCCCCGACAAAACGATATGCCCGCCTTGCCGCGTCGCGTTCGCCAGCAACGGAGCGAGCATGCGCAGCGGATTGGTCAGGATGTTCGCCACCACCAGATCGAAACTGCCTGGCGGAGCATCCCTTCGACATAGCTCAGGACAGGCGTTGGGCAGAAAGAACTGTATTTCGGTGACCCGGTTGGCGATGGCATTGTCGCGGCTGGCCTGTACCGCCTGCGAGTCTACATCAACGCCGGTCGCGCTTGCAGCCCCCAGCTTGATTGCGGCGATGGCGAGGATACCCGAGCCGCAGCCGTAATCCAGCACGTTCTCGCCGCCTTGCAGGTGTTCATCCATCCAGCGCAGACACAACCGCGTGGTGGGATGGCTGCCGGTGCCGAACGCCAGGCCCGGATCGAGCACGATGTTGATCGCGTCCGGGTCGCTGGGGGTGTGCCAAGTCGGCACGATCCACAGGCGCGGTGAGATCGGGATCGGCTCGAACTGGGATTGGGTGAGGCGCACCCAGTCGTTGTCGGCCAGCGCTTCGATGCGATATTCCGGCAGTTGGGTGAGGCCGATGTTGCCGGCCGCACTGCGCAAGATCGCGCTGACATCCCGATCGTCGCCGAACAATGCGCTGACCCGGTTGTGCTGCCACACGCCGGGCGGCGGCTCACCGGGCTCGCCGAATATCGCCTGCTCGTCCGGCGTGCCGGCATCGGCATCCAATAAATCCACCGACAACGCGCCGAGCTCAAGCAGTGCTTCGCTCAATGCTTCGGCGTGCTCGGCATCGGAATCAACGACGAGATTGAACCACGGCATTTTACAACCCGGCACAACGTCGCGAGCGCAGCTCAGACGAGGCAAAAAATGGCGAGAAGCCGGAGTTTACAATGGGTTTGTCGCTTTGCGACCACGGACTTTGAGCCATTTTTTAACGAAGTATCAGCAAGCGTAGCAGTTGTGCTATTTGCCTTTGGTGCGTTCGGCCAAACGTTCTTCCAAGTAATGAATATTGGTGCCACCGCGCATGAAGGCCGCGTCCTGCAACAACTCGCGATGCAGTGCGATGTTGGTCTCGATGCCTTCAACCGCCATTTCTGACAGTGCGGTGCGCATCCGTGCCATGGCCTGGTCGCGGGTGTCGCCGTAGGCAATGATCTTGCCTATCATCGAATCGTAATGTGGCGGCACGACATAATTGGCGTACACGTGCGAATCCACGCGTATGCCGGGGCCGCCGGGTGGATGCCAGGTGGTGATGCATCCCGGGGATGGGGTGAATTTGTAGGGGTGCTCGGCGTTGATACGGCATTCGATGGCATGGCCGCGGAACTGGATGTCACGCTGCTTGAATGGAAGTTTTTCACCGGCGGCAATGCGTATCTGCTGCTGCACGATGTCGATGCCGGTGATCATCTCCGTGACCGGATGTTCCACCTGCACGCGGGTGTTCATCTCAATGAAGAAGAATTCGCCGTTCTCGTACAGGAACTCGAATGTGCCCGCACCTCGATATCCGATCTTGCGGCAGGCCGCAGCACAGCGTTCGCCGACCTTGTCACGCATTTTAGAATCGAGCAGCGGGGCTGGCGCTTCTTCCAGGATCTTCTGGTGGCGGCGCTGCATCGAACAATCGCGCTCGCCCAGATACACCGCGTTGCCATGCTGGTCGGCCAGCACCTGGATCTCGATGTGGCGCGGATTCTCCAAAAATTTCTCCATGTACACCATGGGATTGTTGAAGGCGGCCTGCGCCTCCGTCTTGGTCATGGTGACCGCGTTCAGCAGCGCCGCTTCGGTATGTACCACGCGCATGCCACGCCCGCCACCACCGCCGGACGCCTTGATGATGACCGGATAGCCGATGCTGCGCGCGATCTTGATGATTTCGGCAGGGGTATCCGGCAGTGCGCCTTCCACCCCGGGTACGCAGGGTACGCCGGCTTTCTTCATCGCGATCTTGGCACTGACCTTGTCGCCCATCAGGCGGATGGTTTCGGCGCGCGGGCCAATGAACACAAAGCCGCACTTTTCGACGCGCTCGGAAAAATCCGCGTTTTCGGAAAGAAAGCCATAGCCGGGATGGATGGCCTGCGCATCCGTGACTTCCGCCGCGCTGATGATGGCGGGAATGCTCAGATAGCTTTGTGAGGAAGCAGCGGGGCCGATGCAGACAGATTCGTCCGCCAGCTTCACATATTTGGCATCGGCATCCGCTTCGGAATGCACCACGACGGTTTTGATGCCCATCTCGCGACAGGCGCGCTGGATGCGCAACGCTATTTCACCGCGATTGGCGATCAGAATTTTCTCAAACATGTGTTGTCTCCGCAGTGAAATAGCGTTTGCGGCTTTCAGCCGCTGGGCGATTTGGCTGCGCCGCTGCGCTGCCTCTCGGCAGCTGGTCACCGCGATTTGCGATCAGGATTTTTTCAAACATAGTGTTGGCTCCGAACTTGGGTTTGGCTAGTAGGGCGGATGAACGATGCCTAACAGTTCCCGGTACCCACCATACGGCGGATAACGCTACGCTCATCCGCCCTACAAATGACGATTCAGGATTAACCGATCACGAACAGCGGTTGTCCGAACTCGACAGCCTGGCCGTTTTGGCTGCGGCCGCAGCTGCGCTGCTTAACGTTCGCTGCGCTTACGTTAGCCGGCGCCGAAACGGGCAAAGTTCTGGCAAATGATTTACTCATGGCATCACCCGATGACAAACAGTGGTTGGCCGAACTCGACAGCTTGGCCGTTTTGGTTATGGCCGCAGCTGCGCTGCTTAACGCTCGCTGCGCTTACGTTAGCCTGCACCGAAACGGGCAAAGTTCTGGCAAATGATTTGCTCATGGCATCACCTGATGACGAACAGCGGTTGGCCGAACTCGACAGCCTGGCCGTTTTCAACAAGGATGGCCTTGATGACACCGCTCTGATCGGCCTCGATCTCGTTGAGCAATTTCATCGCCTCGATGATGCACAGGGTATCGCCGGTGTTCACAGATTGGCCCACATCCACGAAAGCCTTGGAACCCGGCGAAGCCGATCGGTAGAACGTGCCGACCATCGGCGATTTCACCACATGGCCATCCGCTACCGCAGGTTTGGCTGGTTCCGCTGCCGATGCGGCGGTTTGCGGCGCGGCGGCGATGATGGGCTGTTGAGGGGCAGGTGCATATGCTTGCTGTGCGGAAGCGGCAGTGCGGGTGATGCGAACGCGCTCTTCGCCTTCGCTGATTTCCAGTTCGGCAATGCCGGAGCTTTCCACCAACTCGATCAGAGTCTTGAGTTTGCGTAAATCCATGGTGACCTCCTTGATATAACAGTGAAGGGGAAAGGGTTAAGGGAGAAGGGAAAAACCCTCTCCGCTTTGACTGTTCATACCCTTATCCATTCTCGGGAACTTTAGTTTTTATGGTTCAGTGCATATTGCACGGCAAATTCATACCCTGCCGCGCCCAGACCGCTTATCACGCCGATGGCAAGATCGGAAAAGTACGATTCCTTGCGGAATGCCTCGCGGGCGAACACATTGGAAAGGTGCACCTCGATGAAAGGGATGGCGACCGCCGCCAGCGCATCGCGCAACGCCACGCTGGTGTGAGTGAACGCAGCGGGATTGATGATGATGAACCCTGTACCATCGGCGCTAGCCTGTTGTATGCGCTCGACCAGATGTGCTTCCGCATTGCTCTGGAAGCAGGATAAACCTGCACCTCGCGCTTTAGCTAATTTCGTCAAACGAGCGTTAATTTCTTCTAACGTCACTCGGCCATATACCTCTGGCTCGCGGCTACCGAGCAGATTCAGGTTGGGTCCATGCAATACGAGGATGTTTTTCACTGGAGTAGTTTGCCGTAAATTAGGCTGAATTGTCAATATTTTTGGCGAAGATGGCTAAAATTGTGGCTTAGGCGTTGAAGCAATAAGGAAAAGCTGGAATATCAAGGGATACCAGGAAATGACAGGTTCAAACAATGTATCCAGGTATTCGTTGAAAATATGGGCAGCAAGTCGAGTCCGCAATCAAATTCTTCTCAAATAAACGAGATGTTCCGATATGATTGAAATACGGGGCGGGCTACATCATGAAATATTCGACTGCTGAATTGAACCCAGATTGTCCATTAGGCAGAAATTCCACCCCAACCCCTCCCAACCTCCCCTTGTCAGGGGAGGGGCAGACCGAGCACTCCCCCTGACAAGGGGGAGCTGGAGGGGGTTTCGAGGCTAATGGATTATTTGGGTTGAATATGCCGCCAGCTCAAAGTGTTCCGAGGGGGTCATGATGAATTGTCCAACTATCATCAGATTTGAACGCTGAATTGGCCATGTTTACTTTGCCCGGCATATTTGACGGAAAGCCTGACCATCCCATGTCCGACGTGAAGGAGGCCAGGAAGCTTCTTGCCGAGTTACCCCATGACAACACTTTCAAGGCGCTGGAGGAGATCACCTCCTGGCTGACATCGGTGAAAGATACACCGGGTTTTCGCCCCGAGCTGCGCACAGAAATCGTCATGTTGCTGGATGAAACCGGGCAACCGTTACATGCGGAGTTGTTGCATTCGTACCTCGGCGCACCACATTTGCAGGATTTCAAGGGCATGCATCTGTGGCAGGGGATACACAACCATATGAAGGTTCTGGCAGAAGCTTATGCGGTATGTGTTGATGAATATCAGAAGGCAGAAAAGAAATCTTTTGACCTCAGGGAAATCATCCCGGTTATCTGTGTCAGGTTGTTGCGTGCCATTGCCGAGCAGATGAAGCTGGAACTGATGCGTTATGTCGAGGTTGAACAGTCAGCCTGGGTTCAGTTGTTCAATTACTACAGCTACACCGAAGCCAATCAGTTGGCTGACGCCATGGTTTACGCCTATCCCGGGCATGTTATCCACGTTAGCCCGCAGAGGGAGTTGCTGCGGGCGCTGATGCTCTATATGTCCTCCCCGGACACGCTGGCGCCGGATCAGATCGAGGTGAGTTACCGCATCGCCGGCCGTCTGGCAAGCTTCTTCGATTTCAAGGCGGCACCCGATCATGATTGTGCATACTTCATTGATCTATCCAAACCCGGCGCTCCGATGAGGGTGGATAGCAAACTCCAGGCAAGTCAGACCATGCGCTTCTTTGGGGCGGTCAGGGCACTTCCCGCATTGGAAAAGATCATCGATCAGAATGAGCGAAACTTGATCCAGCAGGAACAACGCTTTGGCAATGAGTTCACCCCTGAAGGCAAGCTTACCGTGCTCAAGCATCTGCACATGTACTGGGCAAAGGAACAGCCGCACCGGCATCAGGAGCGCAGAGATATCAGTGTCACCATCGAGGTGGTCCATGGCTTCAGGACTATCAGCAAGCTGGTCACACATATGGATCTCGGCAATGTGGTGAACCCTTCCGAAAAAGAAGCGGCCACGTTGAAAGAGATGTCCGGCATCAATCTTGCTGATGATGTTTTCGATTACACCACGGAAGTCTGGACGATTTCGGATGTGAGCACCAGGGGAGTTGGAGGCGTGCTCCCGAACAACGCAGGCACCTGGGTAAAGATCGGCGACCTGTGCGGCATCAAGGCAACGAACAATCCGTTATGGTGGATCGGCCTGATTCGCCGGATAAGAACCGACCATAAGGGCACAGTTCATGTGGGCATTGAAATTCTCGGCAAGAAACCCCTGTCAGTGTGGCTGCGTATTCTCGGCAAGGGCGCCGAGAAGGTGTCCAACTGGGAAAGCAGTTCAGGCTCTTTCGAATATGATTACCTGCCGGCTATCTTGTTGCCCGATGCCAATAACTCCTATGCGAATGCCACGATGCTGATGGAGTCTGGCAAATATGCATTGGACATTATCTATCAAGTGATGATGGGAGAAAAAAGTCGCGACATTAAACTCACCGGCTTGTTAGAGGAGGGGGAGGACTTCGAACAGGTAAGTTTCCAGTGGCTCAATCCTGCGCAGGCTGGCTAAAGGGCACCTCTAAAAATCCACATTTCATCCCAACTGCTGCGTTGCAGAAAAAATTTCTTGCTTACATATCATACATATGCGGCGCTGCGAAGTGGGGTAAGCAGGCAATCCGCACAGCGGATGCTCGCAAATTTTTTCCGCGCCTTGCATTTGGGCGAACTCTGAATTTTTAGAGGTGCCCTAAAGCCCAACCCCTTGCAGGGTTGCCAGGAACTGCGCCGCATCCTGATATCCGACTACGCGAAAATCGTTCTGCTCCCTGCCCTGCGCGTCGAAGAACAGGATGCCCGGGGGGCCATACAGGCCAAAACGTTCCAGCAGGGCCTTGTCTGCCTCGCTATTGGCGGTGACATCTGCCTGCAGCAGCAACACCGGTTTTAGCCTGGCCTGTACGGTGGCATCGGAAAAGGTAAAGCGCTCCATTTCCTTGCAGGAGATGCACCAGTCGGCATAGAAATCCAGCATCACGGTCTGCCCGCGTGCCTGGGACATGCGGTTATCGAATTCTGCGACATCCCTGATGCGGGAAAATCGCAGCGTGGCAGGTGCTTGCACTTCGGCGCGGCCGATATTGCCGAGCGGGCGCATGATGTCATGCGCGCCCGACAGCGCGCCGATCAGATAAGCCACGCCCAGCAGCAGCGCGAACAGGCCGATGCCCTTGAACAGTTTGTGCCAGCCGCTCGCATTGTGCGGCAGAGTATCCAGCGCGTGCAGGTATATCCCCGAGAAGATCAGCAATGCCGCCCACAGCAGCATCTGCACGCCGATCGGCAGCAGCGGTTGAACGATCCAGATCGCCAGTGCCAGCAGCGTCACACCGAAGAAACGTTTCACTGCTTCCATCCATGCGCCGGCCTTGGGGAGCAACACTCCCGCCGACGTGCCTATCAGCAGCAGCGGCGCCCCCATGCCCATTGCCAGCGAAAACAGCGCGACACCGCCCAGCAGCGCGTCATGTGTCTGGCTGATATACAGCAGCGCTCCGGCCAGCGGCGCAGCCACGCACGGTCCCATGATGATGGCCGACAGCGCGCCCATCATGAACACGCCGGAAAGATGGCCGCCATGCAGCTTGTTGCTGGTGTCGGTGAGTTTGCTTTGCAGCGCGGACGGCAATTGCAGCTCATAAAAGCCGAACATGGACAATGACAGCAGCACGAACACGGCGGAGAAACTGCCCAGCACCCAGGGCGTTTGCAGCGCGTTGGAAATCAAGTGGCCTGAATACCCTGCCGCCACACCCGCAGCGGCATAGGTGATCGCCATGCCCAGCACGTAAGCCAGCGACAGGATGAAGGCGTGCATATGGGTGATCTTGTGGCCGCGCCCGACGATGATGCCGGACAGGATAGGGATCATCGGGAACACGCAAGGGGTGAGGGCGAGCAACAGACCGGCGCCGAAGAAGAACGGAACGATCAGCCAGAAACTGCCTCCCCTGAAGAGTTGCGCGATTTGCGAGCCTTCCGATGGAACGGCTTGCGGTTTTGCCGGCTGCGCCACGGTCATGACGGGAGGCGGGAGCATGCCGGTCTTCGCGTCCGGAAGGCTGATGCGCAGCGTCTGTTTAATGGGAGGGTAGCACAGGCCCTGTTCGCTGCAGCCTTGATACACGGCATTCAGGACGATACTTTCGGCACCGGCAGCAGGGCCGCGCGCCAATGTGATCTCGGCCTGAAACGACTGATGGAAGACCTCGGTGGCGCCGAAATTAGGATCCTGCTTCATCTCGCCTCTGGGCAAATTCACCGCGGTGATCTTGACCGCCTGGCCTTTTATCTCGAAGCTGTTCTTGTCGCGATACAAATAGTATCCGGGGGTGATTCTGAAATTGGCCTGCAGGGTATGCGCATCGCGGGCGATCACATCCAGCGAAAATGCCTGATCCGGAGGCAGGAAGCTGGGTTGCTTGTTGCTTCCCAAGCCGGGCAGGCGATCCAGGAAGCTTCCTGAATTCGTGGCGGCATTCGTGGCCGGGGCGACGAGACAGAGCAACAGCAGCAAAGCAAAACGCATGGTCATTCCTTGGTGATTTTTGTTTCGTTATCTATCCAGCTCAGATAAGCCGGCAAACCTGCTGTCACCGGGACAGCGATGATTTCCGGAAGTTCATAAGGGTGCGCCACGCGTATCAATTTTTCAAGGCGCGGATAGGCAGCCTGTGTGGTTTTGATCAATAGCGGCACCTCGGTGGCGGACTCGATATTTCCTTGCCAACGATAAGTCGAGGTGCAGGGCGCAAGCTGGTTCACGCAGGCGGCGGCCCGCTCATCAATCAAGTGCCGGGCAAGTCTTGCCGCTGAAGTCTCATCGGGCAGATTGGTTATTACTAACAATATTTCATTCATTCTTAAAATCGCAGTTCAAGCCACAGGGTGAAGAGAATGCGTAGCGTGCGCTATGCGCACGACCTCCATGCAGGCGGTTAAACTCGATCGCATGGCATACGCCTTCGTGCTGTTGGGTCGTGCGCATAGCGCACGCTACGCTGGCTGAGCATCCGGCAAATTGGTAATTACTATTGAGCTTTACATAATTCATGACTGTTAAGTGATTTACCGTAGGGCGGGCAAAGCCCGCCGCGTCGGGCCGCTTCGACAGGCTCAGGACAGGCGTAGCCCGACCTACGAGATGCGGAGACTCTGTCTTCAAATATGTAATCCTCAATAATAAACTGTCGTTCATTTGGCGAAGCGCAATCCCAGTTGCAGCAACTCGTCCCACACGTCGCCCTGACGCAAGCCTTTGATGATCTTGTCCAGTCGCGCGGCTTGCAGCATCGCGCGCTCGATGTGCGGGAACTTCAGGCGCCGTGCCGCATTCTCGATCAGACCCTGCCTGTCCTTGCGTACCCGCATATCGCGCAGTGCATTGCTGATATTGCCGCCACGCTGCGTTGCTTGCAACACTTTTCCCAGTGTGCGGATATCTTCACTGACCGCCCATAATACCAGTGTGGTGGCTGTGCCTTCGGCGCGCAGCCCGTCGAGGATGCGCGCATAGCGTGCCGCGTTGCCGCTCAGCATGGATTCCGAGAGCTTGAATATGTCATAGCGCGCCACATCCATCACCGCGTCCTTGACCTGGTCGAACGACAGTTGTCCGGCTGGAAACAGCAGCGCGAGCTTCTGGATCTCCTGGAACGCGGCGAGCAGGTTGCCCTCGCAGCGGTCGGCGAGGAAATCCAGCGTGGCCTCGTCCGCGGTTTGATCCTGCCGTTTGAGACGGCCGGCGATCCAGCGCGGCAGTGCGCTGCGCTGAATGTCGTCGGCAGAGACAGTCACGCCATGCTGCTGCAGTGCGATGAACCATTGGCTCTTCTGGGCGGCCCAGTCCAGCCTGGGCAAGGAGATCAGCGTCAGCACATCCGGGCTCAGGCTGGCGCAATAGTCCTGCAACGCCTGGCCGCCCTCCACGCCGGGCTTGCCGGACGGGATGCGCAGGTCTATGACCTTGCGCGAGGCGAACAGGGACATGCTCTGCGCGCTGTTGCGCAGTTCGCCCCATTTAAAGTGCTGCTCGGCGATGAATGTCTCGCGTTCGGTATAGCCCGCCGCGCGCGCCGCCGCGCGGATGCTGTCCGCTGCCTCGATGACCAGCAACAGCGCGTCGCCAAACACCACATACAACGGCTTCAGCCCGGAGGCGAGATGACGCGGAAGATCTTCGCTGCTGATAGCCATGTTATTCGGGCTGTGGTTTTGCTCTACTCAGGCGGCGCATGATTTGCTGCACCATGTCCGAGCGCATGCTTTGATAAAGCATGGCTTCTTCGGCCTCCTTGGCGAGCACCTTGGTGTCATCGTAAGAGTAATCTCGGCTTAATGCGATCTCTTCGGCCGGTATCCAGTCCTGCTGCTGGTCATACGCGCGCAAGGAAACCCGGTAGAGCAAGCGGAATTCGTTCACGCGCCCATCGCCCCCCAGCGACAGGACCTGTTTGTCGGGAATCTCGAAAACGATATTCAGCACCACCGCGGCCTGATCGGCCGTGTCCACCAGCTTCACCCGGTTGGCCTCAAGATTGCGCCGCAATTCGCCGATGAGGGGTGTGTCGGGATTGGCCGCATCCAGATACAACGTTCTGAATGGTATGGCCACCTGGCCGCGCAGATGGAAGCCGCATGCGGTCAGCAGCAAAACGGTCAACAGTAATAATGTACGCATAACCATATTCCCAAGCCGGAAGAACCGGAAAAATTTGCAACATGCGCAGGGCGAAACGCAAGGCGGTTCCGCCGTATGGATTTTAATTGCGGCGGAACGCCCCTATGGGGCTTCCGCCCTACGCAACGATGTTAATCAAACGGCCAGGCACGACCACGATTTTCTTCGGTGCTGCGCCTGCCAGATGTTTCTGCACCGTCTCGTGCGCCAGCGCAAGCTGCTCCAGCGTAGCCTTGTCGGCATCCTTCGCTACGCGCAGATTGCCGCGTAGCTTGCCGTTCACTTGCAGCACGATCTCGATCTCGTCCTGCACCAGCGCGGATTCGTCCACTTCAGGCCAGGGCGCATCGAGGATGTCGTCGCCATAGCCAAGTTCTTTCCACAGGGTTTGTGAGATGTGGGGTGTGATGGGCGAGAGCAGGCGCAAGACTATTCCTACCCCTTCGCAAATGAATTGCTCGTACACATTCGCACTTGGGTCATATCCTTTCCCGGCTTCATTAGAGGTATAGTCCATCGACATGTCATCAAGAGCGTTGAGCATTTTCATTGCAGAAGATATGACGGTATTAAACTGACTACGTCCGAAATCGTAATTAGCCTGCTGTAAAAACCTGTGAATTTGATAACGTGTTTCCTTTTGCGATGGTGCTGGGTTGTTCCAGGGCAGTCGTGCTTTCAAAGCGGTTTGAACGTATCGCTGATGGTCGAGGGCAAATTTCCAAATGCGTTTTAAGAAGCGGAACGATCCTTCCACGCCGGCATCCGACCATTCCAGTTGCTGGTCGGGCGGAGCGGCGAACATCATGAACAGGCGCGCGGTGTCCGCGCCATACTGGTCGATGATGGCCTGCGGGTCCACGCCATTGTTCTTGGACTTGGACATCTTCTCGGTGCCGCCGATGATGACGGGTTGACCGTCGGCTTTCAGCTTCGCGCCGATCGGACGGCCACGGTCATCAGTTTTTACATCCACGTCCGCCGGGTTGATCCACTGCCTTTTACCGGCGGCACCTTCGCGATAGAACGTTGATGCGATCACCATGCCTTGGGTCAGCAGATTTTTAAAAGGTTCATCTGCGGGTTTGAATGCGCGCAGCGCATCGTTTGCCCCCTCTCCCAAGAATTGAAGATTGCCTTTCACGTTTGTCCTTTCTCCCGCTTGCGGGAGAGAGTTAGAGAGAGGGGCTTCATGCGGGGGAGGCTTGGCCTGTCCTGAGCTTGCCGAAGGAGGGTGGGGGTCTGTGAGCGAAGAAAACACCCTTTCATCCCGCATCAGCTTGTGGAAGAAACGCGCATACAGCAGATGCAGTATCGCGTGTTCGATGCCGCCGATGTACTGATCCACCGGCAACCAGTGTTGCGCACGCGTCTTGTCCACCATGCCGGTGCTGCAATCCGGGCTGGTGTAGCGCGCGTAGTACCAGGACGATTCGACGAAGGTGTCCATCGTATCGGTCTCACGCCTGGCCTTGCCGCCGCACTTGGGGCAGGCGCATTCGTAGAACTCCGGCATTTTCGCCAGCGGCGAACCTGCGCCGTCCGGAACCACGTTCTCCGGCAGCACCACCGGCAGTTGATCGTCCGGCACCGGCACATCGCCGCACTTTGCGCAATGGATGATCGGGATCGGGCAGCCCCAGTAGCGTTGTCGCGAGATTCCCCAGTCGCGCAGGCGGAACTGCACTCTCTTTTCACCCAGACCCTTTGCGGCGAGGTCGGTAGAAATCGCGTCGAAGGCTTGCTGGAAATCCAGTCCATCGTATTTTCCGGAGTTGATGCAGACGCCATCTTTAATGGCGTACCACTCTTGCCAGGCATCAGTGGAGAAGGGAGAAGAGGGAAGGGAGAAGGGTAACGGCGGCGCGGAGGTTTTCCCCTTCCCCCTTCCCTCTTCACCCTTCTCATTTTGTCCTTCTCCCTTCTCCGCAATGACCTGCCTGATCGGCAACCCATACTTCTGCGCAAACTCAAAATCCCGTTCGTCGTGTGCCGGTACCGCCATCACTGCGCCTTCGCCGTAGCCCATCAGCACATAGTTGCCGACCCACACCGGCACCTGCTCGCCGGTGAGCGGGTGGGTAACCTTGAGGCCGGTATCCATGCCCTTCTTTTCCATCGTCGCCACATCGGCTTCGGCGGTGCCGCCGCGTTTACACTCGGCGATGAATTCCGCCAGCTTGGGATTGTGGACTGCCGCTTGTGTCGCCAGCAAATGTTCCGCCGCCACCGCGACATAAGTCGCGCCCATCAGCGTATCGGGGCGGGTCGTGTAGACCTTGAGTGTGCCCGTCGTACCGACGCTCGCTGCGTCATAGGGAAAATGCACCTCGCAGCCAAAACTTTTGCCTATCCAGTTGCGCTGCATGGTCTTGACCTGTTCCGGCCAGCCCGGCAGGTTGTCCAGCCCCGCAAGCAACTCTTCGGCATATTGCGTGATGCGGAAAAAATACATCGGGATGTCGCGCTTTTCCACCAGCGCGCCGGAACGCCAGCCGCGTCCGTCGATCACCTGCTCGTTGGCCAGCACGGTGTTGTCTACGGGATCCCAGTTCACCGAGGAAGTCTTCTTGTAAATGATGCCTTTCCTGAACAAACGGGTGAACAGCCATTGTTCCCAGCGGTAATACTCCGGCGTGCAGGTGGTCACCTCGCGCGCCCAATCCAGTCCCAGCCCCAGGCTCTTGAGCTGCTTGCGCATGTAAGCGATATTGTCGTAAGTCCATGCGGCCGGCGGGACGTTGTTGGCCATCGCGGCATTCTCGGCGGGCAGACCGAACGCGTCCCAGCCCATCGGCTGCATCACGTTGTAGCCCTTCAAGCGGTGGTAGCGCGACAGCACGTCGCCGATGGTGTAGTTGCGCACATGCCCCATGTGCAGCTTGCCGGACGGGTAAGGGAACATAGACAGGCAATAATATTTGGGCTTGCCGGACTGTTCGTCAGCACGAAACGCCTGGCGATCGTCCCAGTGCTGCTGCGCTTTTTGTTCGATGGATTCAGGATGATAGTCGGGTTGCATGTTAGCTGCATGATTGCTGAGATTTCTGATGCGGCATTATAGCGGCATCCCTAGCAGCCTGTCGGACTTGAAGAATCGAAGCGCAAAGGGTCAAGCAGGCAAGCCGCGTAGCGGCTGCTCGCAAAACAAAGTTTCAGTGTAGGGTAACCTTTAGGTTGGCCGGAACTAAAATTCGGCTGGGCGAGGACAGATTTTGCCGGTTTTGCAGGTCAATAGTTATTCTATTGACCAAAAAAGCGGCGAGATATGAACCGCTCAGGCGGATTTGCAGCCGATTTCCTTTAAGTCCGACAGGCTGCTTGGCTACGCTCAAAAGCCATTCTGTTATAGAATCACACTGCAAAATATTATTAATCTGCCCAGGAATTCCATACCATGTCCCGCAAGCACCCCGTCATCGCTGTCACCGGTTCCTCCGGCGCAGGAACTACCACAGTCAAACTCGCCTTTGAAAACATCTTCCGCCGCGAAAAAATCAAAGCGGCAATCGTCGAAGGTGACAGCCTGCACAGCCTTGATCGCATGGCGTTCCGCGCCGCTGCTGCTGAAGCGGCAAAAACCGGCAACAACTCTTTCAGCCACTTCGGCCCGCAATCCAACCACTTCGACAAGATCGAGGAAACATTCAAGAAATACAGCGAGACCGGCATGTGCACGCGCCGCTATTACGTGCATAGCGAAGATGAAGCTGAGTTGCACAACAAGCATTTCAAACTTACGAATCTGAAACCTGGCGTATTCACGCCGTGGGAAAATATCGAAGCCGGATCTGACCTGTTGTTCTACGAAGGCCTGCATGGCCTGGTCTCCAATGGAAATATTGATGCCGGCAAATTTGTCGATCTGGGCATCGGCGTAGTGCCGGTGGTCAACCTCGAATGGATCCAGAAGATCCACCGCGACAAGGCTGAGCGCGGCTATTCCGCAGAAGCCACGGTGGATACCATCCTGCGCCGCATGCCTGACTACGTGAAGTACATCACCCCGCAGTTCTCACGCACCGACATCAACTTCCAGCGCGTAGCCACGGTGGACACTTCCAACCCGTTCATCGCGCGCGACATTCCTACACTGGACGAAAGTTTTGTCGTGATTCGTTTTCGTGTGCCAAGGGGCGTCGATTTCCCCTACATGCTCGCGATGATCCCGGACTCTTTCATGTCACGCGCCAACACGCTGGTCGTTCCCGGCGGAAAGATGAGCTATGCAATGGAAATCATCCTCACGCCGATCATACATAACATGATTGAGAACAAGACAAAGTAGATTTTTGCAATTGCCAAAACGGGGAACCGGTTGACCCGGTTCCCCGTTTTCTATTGCTCCGGCACGGCATACGGCTATACCTTTGGGATAATCCTGCAATGAGCTCTTTCCTGCTTTCCGGCCTCAATCCCGAACAACGACAGGCCGTCACGCTGCCGCATCAATCCGCGCTGATCCTGGCTGGGGCAGGCAGCGGCAAGACGCGCGTGCTGACCACGCGCATCGCTTACTTGATCAGCACCGGCGCGGTCAGCCCGCAAAACATTCTGGCCGTGACATTCACCAACAAGGCAGCGAAGGAAATGCTCACGCGTTTGTCGGCGATGCTCCCCCCTTCGACAACGCTCAGGACAGGCCCTTCGACCGGGCTCAGGACAGGTACCAACACGCGCGGCATGTGGATCGGAACGTTTCACGGTCTGTGCAACCGCATGTTGCGCGCGCATCACCGCGAGGCGAATCTGCCGCAGACCTTCCAGATACTCGACAGCGGCGACCAGTTGTCCGCTATCAAGCGATTGATGAAGGCGATGAATGTGGACGATGAAAAGTATCCGCCGCGCGATATGCAGAGCTTCATCAGCTCTAACAAGGAGCAGGGATTGCGCGCAAACGAGGTGGAGGCTTACGATCCATACACGCGGCGCAAGGTGGAGGTTTTTGCCGAGTATGATGTGCAGTGCCAGCGCGAAGGCGTGGTGGATTTTTCCGAGTTGCTGCTGCGCTGCTACGAGCTGCTGTCGCGCAACGCGCAACTGCGCGAGCATTACCAGGAGCGATTCAAGCACATTCTGGTGGACGAGTTCCAGGACACCAATCCTTTGCAATACCGCTGGCTGAAGCTGCTGGCGGGACAAAACAACTCGCTGTTTGCGGTGGGCGACGATGACCAGTCCATCTATGCGTTTCGCGGCGCGAACGTCGGCAACATGCAGGAGCTGCTGCGCGACTTCCACGTCAAGAATGTCATCAAGCTGGAGCAGAACTACCGCTCGCACGCCAATATCCTCGACGCCGCGAACGCGCTGATCAGCCGCAACCGCAACCGCCTCGGCAAGAACCTGTGGACTTCGGAGAGCGGCGGCGAGCTGTTGCGCGTGTATGAGGCGCCGACGGATGTGGAAGAGGCAGGTTTCATCGTCAGCGAGATACAGCAGTTGAGATCCGAGGGAGTCAATCTCAGGGAGATCGCGCTGCTGTACCGTTCCAACGCGCAGTCGCGGGTGCTGGAGCACGCGCTGGTCTCCGCCGGCTTGTCATATCGCGTGTATGGCGGTTTGCGCTTCTTCGAGCGGCAGGAGATCAAGCACGCGCTGGCCTATCTGCGCCTGATGGAAAACACCGATGACGACAATGCGCTGCTGCGCATCATCAATTTCCCGGCGCGCGGTATCGGTGCGCGCAGCATCGAGCAGTTGCAGGAGGCGGCGAAGATGCACAGCACCACGCTGTGGGATGCAGCACTTCAGAAGACAGAAGACAGAGGACAGAAGACAGAAAAAACAGGGAAGGGAGTGGGTGGGTTTGTTGCGCTGATTGGGGAAATGCAACGGAGTTGTGCAGGCTTGCCGCTTCCAGAAATCATCGACCATGTGCTGGAGCACAGCGGCCTGGTCGCGCATTATAAAAATGAAACCGGGACGAAGAAGCGCGAGGCCGAGGAGAGGCTGGAGAACCTGAACGAACTGGTCAACGCGGCGACACTGTTCGTGCACGAGAACGAAGACGACAGCCTGACCGCATTTCTCAGCCATGCATCGCTGGAAGCGGGCGAACATCAGGCGGGCGATCAGGACGATGCGCTGCATTTGATGACCGTACATTCAGCGAAGGGGCTGGAGTTTCATACCGTGTTCATCACCGGCCTCGAAGAAGGCTTGTTTCCGCACCAGAATAGCCAGCGTGAAGATGGCGGCCTGGATGAAGAACGCCGCCTGATGTATGTGGCGCTCACCCGCGCGCGGCGCAGACTTTACCTGAGCTTCGCGCAAAGCCGCATGTTGCACGGGCAGGTGAGTTATGGCATGGCATCGAGTTTTTTGCGCGAGCTGCCGGAAAATCTATTGCACTGGCTGACGCCGAGGGTGGTGGCGCGAAATCCAACCCCCCTCAGTCCCCCCTTGTCAGGGGGGAGGCCGATTCCCTCCCCTGATAAGGGGAGGGCTGGGGAGGGGTTTGCTTGGCGCATCGGCCAAGCGGTATTTCACAGCAAATTCGGCGAAGGAGTGATCGTCAATCTCGAAGGCAGCGGCGCTGATGCGCGCGTGCAGGTGAATTTCCGCAAGGCCGGGGTGAAGTGGCTGGCGCTGGAGTATGCCAAGCTGACGGCGATTTGAGCAAGTCCTGGCGGGAGCGGCCTCCTGGCCGCGACAGGCTTTCGCGGCCAGGAGGCCGCTCCCACGAATTAGAAATGCGTCTGATCGTCGCGGCCAAAAACACCGCCTTGCGATGGTGCGGAGCCGGCTTCCTTTTCAGCCGGGAAAATATCGCAATAGCAGGCATACAGCGAGGTGAACACGAGAGGCAGCAATACCAGCCAGCCGAGCATCATCGGAATGCTGGCGAGTATCGCCAGAAAGATGAATGTCATGCCATACACCAGCATCGGCCCGATGTTGTTGAAGAAGGCGCGCAGGCTGAGTTTCATCGCCAGCAGTGGCGTTACTTTATTGAAGAACACCAGCAGCGGTGCGAACTGCATGGCCATGACCAGCACGCTGAACAGCGTGATGCCGAGCAGCACTGCAAAACCCGCGCCGCTGACTGCCTGCATCAGTACTTCAGGGTCTGTATCCGGCTGACCGCTCATCAAAATGCTCACCAGTGCAGCGCCGCCGGCCAGCATCATCAAACCGAAAATCAGGAATTGACCGGCCAGCGCGATGCCGCCCAAAGTCACGAGTTGAGCTGTGTGCTGCTGAAAGCCGCTGAACAGATGCGCCAGTTCCAGGTCCTCGTCTTGCAGCAATGCCTTGCAGCCGGCCATCAGACCAACCAACACCACCGGCATCAGCAAGCTCACCAGCGGCTCGCCTACCACGGGCACGCTGGATAACGCCACCGCTGCGATCACGCAGATCAACAGCAGAACGATCCATAGCAGCGGGGCTTTCATGAACAGCGCATAGCCCTGCTTGATCCATTCCCATCCCCGGCCTGCCTTCAAGTGTTTCGGTTCCATGTTGTCTTCCTCCTTATAGCCAAACGGCTTGCTTTGCTGTGATGTGATTCCGCAGGATGCGCTCAAAGTGGCGCGGGTCGTGCGCGTTGATCAATTCACCGTCGCGCGGCAAATACATGTCGTACAGGCGCGATAGCCAGAAGCGCAGCGCGGCAAGGCGCAGCATCAGCGGCCATGCGTCTCGTTCGCTATCCAGCAGCGGTCGCACCGCATGATAGGCACACAGCAGAGCCCGTGTACGTTGCGCATCCAGCCTGCCGTTGGCATCCATGCACCAATCATTGGCGGTGATCGCGACATCATGCAGCAGCGCATCAGTACACGCGAAATAAAAATCGATCAAACCGCCGATGCGATCCTCCTCCAGCAATACATTGTCGCGGAACAAGTCGGCATGGATCACGCCTTGCGGCAAGGAGTCCGGGTATTGCCGGTCGTGCAGCGCGACTTCATTATCCAGCAATGCTGTCTGAACCGCATCCAGAAATGGCCGCACCTGCGGAGCCGTTGCCGCGCGCCATGCAGCACCGCACGGATTGGGCATGATCTGCGAGAAACTCTGGCCGGCGATGTGCATCTGCCCAAGCATCGCGCCTATCGCCGTACACTGCGCGTGGTTCGGTGCGCTGGTGGATTTGCCGCTCAGGCGGCTGACGATGCACGCGGGCTTGCCATTAAGCGTGCCCAGAAACTGATTGTGGCGATTCGCCATCGGATTGGGGCAGGGGATGCCGTGACGCGCCAGATGCGCCATCAGATTCAGATAGAACGGCAGTTCGCCGGCGGTGAGCTTCTCGAACAGCGTGAGCACGAAGCGGCCGTTGCTGGTGGTCACGAAATAGTTGGTGTTCTCGATGCCGGAGGCGATGCCCTGCAATTCCAGCAGCTGCCCCAGGGAATACTCAGCCAGCCATGCGGTGAGTTCCGCCTCGGAAACGGTGGTAAAAACTGCCATGGTTTAAAACTTGCGGATGACCCAGCGCGGCGGACGCAACCCGGAATCCAGGCTCTCCTGGCGCGAGAATTTGCCATCGCCCTGATCGTCCACCAGATAGTAAGGCGGACCGACTTTGGGAATGACTTTGATCATGTACAGTTTTCCGCCGACGCGATACTCCTCGACGACCGGCTCAGGCTGCTTGGTTATAGTCACCTGCGGTTCGTCATCAGGCTGTTCGGTATCCGGCCCGGCATCGAATACGGGTGGCGGAGGCAGCGGCTCGAGATTGGCGGGGACCGGTTTGGCAGCAAAGGCTGCCAATGAAAGAACGCTCAGCAGAACAAAGGATAGGAAGCGCATCGCGTCGGTCTCTGTGAATTGGAAGGATGCATTTTAGCCGATGCGAGCGGAGTCTGCGCGGGTTGGTGGTCTGCCCGGCTCAGCCGGTACTCCAGCCGCGCGGACGTTTCATACCGGCGATCTTGCAGGCCTGCTTCACATAACCGTAGGGAAACAGCTCGAACAATGCGTTGCGCGATTCGGGCCCCATGCGCTCTGCCAGATGTTTGATCACATGGCGTGCATCGGGGGCGATCTGATGGTCAGCATAATAGACGCGCATGAAACGGATCGCATCCCAGTGGTCATCCGTGAGGATGATGCTTTCCTGAGCGGCAAATTGCCTGGCTATATCCTCATTCCAGTCCTGGGGATCGACCAGGTAGCCTTCTTCGTCAGTGCCGGGTGATTGCGAGAACATTTGCATTATCCTTTCCGTTGGGAAGAGTCGTGCAGGACAGACACGGAATCACAAATAAAGCTGCTTCTCGCGTTCCGCTGCGGATGGCTCGAAGCCGCGCGTTTCGTAGTGCTTGAAAATCGCGCTGACCACAGCCTGGGGTTCGTCGATGATCTTGATCAGATCCATGTCCTCAGGGCTGATGACTTTTTCATCCAGCAATGAGGTGCGGAACCACTCGATCATGCCGCTCCAGAATTTGCTGCCCACCAGAATGATCGGTATGCGGCGGGTCTTGCCGGTCTGCACCAGCGTCAGGGCTTCCATCAGTTCGTCCAGCGTGCCGAAGCCGCCGGGCATCACCACATAGGCGCTGGCGAATTTCACGAACATCACTTTGCGGGCGAAGAAATGCTGGAAGGTCTGACTGATGTTCTGGTACTGGTTGCTGGACTGCTCGTGCGGCAATTGTATGTTCAATCCGACGCTGGCGGATTTGCCGTAGAACGCACCCTTGTTGGCAGCCTCCATGATGCCGGGGCCGCCGCCGGAGATGACTGAAAATCCGGCATCCGAAAGCAGGCGCGCGATCTCCTCGGTGAGTTTGAAGTAAGGCTGATCGGGCCTGGTGCGCGCGCTGCCGAATATGCTCACGGCGGGGTGTATCTGGTTAAGCCGTTCGGTGGCAGAAACAAACTCTGACATAATGCCGAACACGCGCCAGGCCTCTTTGGAATTCCAGGCTTCGGGTATGACAGGGACAGGTAGTTTGGACTGGATGCTCATGCAATTTCCTTTGACAAAAGAATGAAAACGAATGAAATGAGTTTCGCTAAAACATTACTGTTGGTAGACGGCTCGTCGTTCCTGTACCGCGCGTTCCATGCCATGCCGGACCTTCGCAACCGCCACGGTGATCCTACCGGTGCGATCTACGGCGTGCTCAACATGTTGCGCAAGCTGCGCCATGATTACCCGGCGGATTATAGCCTGTGCGTATTCGACGCAAAAGGTAAAACATTCCGGGACGACTGGTATCCCGAATACAAGGCGCATCGCCCCGCCATGCCGGCCGATCTGGTGCAGCAGATAGAGCCGCTGCATCAGGCCATCGCCGCATCCGGCTGGAACCTCTTGATGCTGGATGGAGTGGAAGCGGACGATGTGATCGGCACACTGGTGCAACAAGCCGCGCATGACGGCGCGCACAGCATCGTCGCGACCGGCGACAAGGATCTGGCGCAACTGGTTAACGCGCATGTCACGCTGGTCAACACCATGAGCAACGAGACACTGGATGTGCCGGGCGTGAACGCCAAGTTCGGCGTGCCGCCGGAGCGCATCGTGGACTATCTGACGCTGACCGGCGACGCGGTGGATAATGTGCCGGGCGTGGAGAAGGTCGGCCCGAAGACAGCGGTGAAATGGCTCACCCAGTACGGCACGCTGGACAACGTGATGCAGCACGCCGGCGAGATCGGCGGCGTGGTCGGCGAGAATCTGCGCAAGGCGCTGGACTGGCTGCCGCAAGCGCGCCGATTGCTCACGGTGAAATGCGATGTGGAACTGCCGCAGCCATATAGCGAACTGGCCCCGTCCCCGCCGGATACGGAACAACTGCGCAGCCTGTATGAGCGCTTCGAGTTCAAGACCTGGCTGCGCGAGTTATCACTCCCCTCTGGTGGAACAACTAGCCATTCGACTAGGCCATCAAAAAACGATGGCCAAGTCGCTGGTTATCCCGCAGGCGGGGAGAGCGCAGCGAGGGGGGCGAAGCCGGGTGGGGGTGAGGGTCGTGAACCGGACGCACCGGAATCGCTCGGTGACCCGCCCGCCCGCACCGACAATGCCCACTACGAAACGATATTGACCGAGGCACAGCTCGATGCCTGGCTGGAAAAAATCCTCGCTGCCGAACTGGTCTGTGTGGATACCGAAACCACCGGACTGGATATGATGAATGCACAACTAGTCGGTATCTCGTTCGCCATACAGCCTCACCATGCCGTCTACCTGCCGCTGGCGCACATCTATCCCGGCGCGCCGGATCAGCTCGAACGCGCGCATGTCTTGCACAAGCTCAAGCACTGGCTGGAGAGCGAACAGCACCACAAGCTCGGCCAGAATCTCAAATACGACATGCACATCTTCGCCAATCACGGCATCGCGCTGGCGGGGATCCACGACGACACGCTGCTGCAATCCTACGTGCTGGAAAGCCACAAGCCGCACGACATGGACAACCTCGCGTTGCGCCATCTCAATGTGAAGACCATCAGCTATGCCGAGGTGGCCGGCAAAGGGGCGAAACAGATCTGCTTCGACCAGGTAGACCTCGACATCGCCACCCGCTATGCCGCCGAAGATGCCGACATCACGCTGCAACTGCATCAATATCTGTACCCGCAAATCGCGGCTCAGTCAGGTTTGCAGCATGTATACCGTGACATCGAAATGCCGAGTATGCATGTGCTCTACACGATGGAACGCAACGGCGTGCTGCTGGACAGCGCGCTGCTGCAAATTCAGAGCCGGGAGCTGGGCGAAAAGTTGATCGCGCTGGAAGCCAGGGCGCACGAGGCCGCCGGCCAACCATTCAACCTGAATTCACCCAAGCAGATACAGGAGATCCTGTTCGACAAACTGGGATTGCCGGTGGTGAAAAAGACCCCGGGCGGCACGCCCTCCACCGATGAAGAGGTGTTGCAGGAACTGGCGCTTGATTATCCGCTGCCGAAAATCCTGCTGGATTATCGCGGCATGGCCAAACTCAAGTCCACCTACACCGACAAGTTGCCGCAGGTGGTGGACAGAAAAACCGGGCGCGTGCATACCAGCTATTCGCAAGCCGTTGCCATTACCGGGCGGCTGGCTTCAAGCGATCCCAACCTGCAAAACATCCCGGTGCGCACCGCCGAAGGACGCCGCATCCGCGAAGCCTTCATTGCGCCGCACGGCAGCCGTATCGTGTCCGCCGATTATTCGCAGATCGAGCTGCGCATCATGGCGCACCTGTCCGGCGATGCCGGGCTGCTGACCGCGTTCGCCGGCAACCAGGACATCCACCGCGCCACTGCCGCGGAGATATTCATGGTCGCGCCCGCCGAAGTCAGCAATGAGCAGCGCCGTTATGCCAAGGTGATCAACTTCGGCCTGATCTACGGCATGTCCGCGTTCGGTCTGGCCAAACAGCTCGGCATCGAGCGCAGCGCCGCACAGGCCTATATCGACCGCTACTTCGCGCGTTATCCCGGCGTCGCTGACTACATGCAACGCACCCGCGAACAGGCCAAACAACAGGGATATGTCGAGACCGTGTTCAGCCGCCGTTTGTGGCTGCCGGAGATCAACAGCAGCAACGGCATGCGCCGCCAGGGCGCAGAACGCGCCGCGATCAACGCGCCGATGCAGGGCACGGCAGCCGACCTGATCAAGCTGGCGATGATCGCGGTGCAGCACTGGCTGGAAAGCGAAAAGCTGCACAGCCGCTTGATCATGCAGGTGCATGACGAACTGGTGCTGGAAGTGCCGGAGGCTGAACTGCATCTGGTCAAGGACATGCTGCCCAGGCTGATGTGCGGGGTCGCCGAGCTGCAAGTGCCGCTGCTGGTGGAATTAGGCGAGGGGAAGAATTGGGACGAGGCACATTAGTCTCTTACAAACCAAATGATATCAAAACCTGACAAGACTCCCATGAGTGTCAGGCAAAAACAATATGTTGCAAGATATGCTCTTTAAGCAAAACATAGAAACTTGTCATTCCGAACGCAGAGAGGAATCTTGATTTCCTTGACCATGGCAAAAACACCAAGATTTCTCCCTTCGGTCGAAATGACAATCCTTTTTGGTTCCGGCTTGTCCGGCTTAGGTTTTGTAGGATGGGTGGAGCAAAGCGATACCCATCATTTACTCAACATTGGCGATGGGTATCGCTTTGCTCCACCCATCCTACGCGGGCTGCGTCGAAGGGGCTTGAAGGCATACGCGAAACCGCCAAGCGAGATATTTGCAAAGCAATATATTCCGCGTCCGTTGCGGGTGCATCCTTATCCGCCGGAGCGTTTTGCGTTATGACCCGAGGCAAGAGCCTTGTGCGGTAATTCCGCTCGCAGGGATCTGTGCGGGGGGTATTGGGTAACCAGCATCCCTACCGCGACCATTAGATATTCAATTTGGTTCAGCAATGATGAAACCTTGTAGCCCGTATGCAGCGCAGTGGAATACGGGGAAATTGTGTGGTTCACTAAGCATCCCGGATTCCACTTCGTTTCATCCGGGCTACGCTTGATAATGGATTATTTGGGTTCAACATAACCTGAAGGTTAGTTTGCGCCGCAACATACCGGTGTGCTGCGTGTTGCCTTGTCATTCGCTACGCGGCTCCTTGCGCTTCATCCCGCAAACATGAATTTCCAGAAGTTCCCTAAAGTTTATTCTGCGGGGTTTATGTGACTTTTAGCACAGACGGCCACGCCAAAATTCTTTATCTTGCACACTCCTGTAACTCAAACTCTCTATAACCAAACCAAATGATTAAAATGAAATCGAACAAGCTCGCACAAATTGCCTTGCTGCTCTGGGTCGTCACGATAGGCGTGTTCGCCTGGTTCTTCATACGCGGCAACACCGTTGCGGGAACCGATGGCAGGACTGCGGTCGTGTTGCTGCCAGGCGAACGCGATCTGGTGTTGACTGAAATGCGCGGTCTGCTGGCGGCGACGCAACAGATATTGGAAGGCGCGAATCAGGGCGACAGGCAGCGCATCATCACGGCTGCCCGCGCGGCAGGCATGGCTGGCGCGGCAGACGTCAATCCGTCACTGATGGCCAAGCTGCCGATCGAGTTCAAGCAACTGGGCATGAGCGTGCACCATGAAATGGATGACATCGCCAAAGCCGCAGAGGGCGGGAAATCGCCGGCGGAGATCTTGCAGATGACATCGAACACCCTGACGAAATGTGTCGCTTGCCATGCAGCATGGCAGATCAAGGCGGGGGGTTATTCCGTTTCTAATTAAAAAGTATAGTAATCCGTAGGGCGGGCTTTGCCCGACAACCTTATTCCATTTTCAGTTTAAAAGTGGCGCTTTGGTGGGAGCGGCCTCCTGGCCGCGATCAAGCTTATCGCGGCCGGGAGGCCGCTCCCACAGAAGAAAT
>Ga0209323_10000274_pt1 | contig 32567 bp, 34 predicted proteins | sample Rifsed19ft2_FD_184014 | JGI IMG/M metagenome (GOLD analysis project Ga0209323, IMG submission 184014) | Soil microbial communities from Rifle, Colorado, USA - sediment 19ft 2 (version 2) | ecosystem: Environmental > Terrestrial > Deep subsurface > Rock core/Sediment | place: Rifle, Colorado...
ATCAACAGTTTGGTATGTTGTTTGATAGAATGGAGAACGTAGGTATTATTAGAGTAGACGCACCATAACATGAGTAAATAATCGAGGGAGAGGGGCAACTCTCTCCCTCTTCTCTTGGAGAATAAAGTGAATGAAGCTTTTGGCTTTTGGTTATCTGGTATTACAGATGGTGAAGGTTGTTTCCTTATTGAACTACAAAAACCTAACAAACATCAACCACACGTTAAGTATCGTGGTAGTTTTGCAATAGCATTACGTGCCGATGATGTATATATTCTTAATCAAATAAAAGTAACTCTTGGATTTGGGCATGTTTATCCTAAACCACGTTCTGCTAAAGTTAAAAACTCTAAACCACAATTCGTTTATAGAGTTTCTTCTATAGAAAATTGTTGTGAGTTAGTGAACTTATTTGACAAGTACCAATTACAATCAAAGAAACTTAACGATTACAAAGTATGGAAAGAATTTATACTGTATAAGAAACAACACTTCGGCAATTTTGACAATACAATTGATTATATAAACACACTTGAGACTTTTTACAAACAGTTGAAAACTGTTAGAGAGTTTCCCAAGAGATGAGAGGTTCAAAACTTGGTACGTGTAAAGGAGAAAGAAATATGGAGACAAAATTTCCTAAGATTTACAGGAAAGCTATTAAAGGTGCTGTTGGTGGACGTATGTTAACCGATAGGGGCAAGGAAGAAGAGTTCCTTCTTGTTGGTGACCCTGCGAAGGCAGACCCTACTCGAATTACTGTGGAAGTTCCTAATGCTGAGTGCGAAAAGTTTTTCATAAGAAACAACAAACCCGCCCTGGTGAATGGTTACTTGATTGAAATCACAGATGGTGGTGAAGTGTCGTTTGATGAAACTAATGCAGTTAGCGATGGGTATTTGAAAGACTTATTGAAGTTACCTTATACCAAGATGAAAAAGAGAGTAGAAGAGTTCACTTCGCCTGTTCCTGTTAACAGACTGCTCACATTCGCATTAGAGGATAATAAACCATTCAAGACTGTAGAGTTTTTGAAGGTTTCCTTAGCAAAGTTACAAGGTAAATTTGCACCTTCTGTGGCTGAGTCTGATAACGTAAAAGTTAAAACTATAGGCTAAATTAAAGAGGGAGATAGTGATGTCTTCCTCTATCGGAGTGACAGTGGAAACAACTACATTAGCATATTTGCTACCTCAATTGAGGAGACAACTATCTGACTACACTGTACCCTACACTTTTGATGATACATTGCTATCAGGTCTATTATTGGACTCAGTAAAGGCGTTAGGTCGCAGATGGAGTAATAGGTATCGTATTGCAACTGTTGATAGTGTGGCAGATTTAGTAGTAAGGAGTGATGATTCTTCCTTATTCGAGTTTTCTGAACCACCTGTAATACAGTCGCAAGATGAACGTGCCATTGTCTTGCAAGCCTCTATTATGGTAAAGAGTAGCAAGAAATGGAGTGAATCTGGTAGTGCAATGAGTTGGAGAGATGAAGAGATTTCATACTCTAACATCGAATCAGCACGTCAGAGAAGTTCAACTCTTCAGGACGATATAAGTGAACTAAATGCTATGTTCCCTGTCAAACTTGCTCGTACAAGAATGGGAAGATTATATGGATGGACACAGGATTGGGATAAATAAATATTAGTTGATTTATATTTGACTGTGTTGGCATTGAGTGATTTCTCAATCCAATGTTTTATTAAACTTTTTGGATTAAAAGGAGAGGACTGTGGAACAAGATAAAAAGGAAAGGCTGGTTCTGAAGATAATTCAGATTTCGGACTTACACATAACAAAACATAGAGATTTACTTGCACCAATGATTTCTGCCATAAACAACGAACCAGTTGATTTGGTGGTGGTGACTGGTGATGTAGTCCATGAGAGTACCAAAGAACTACTACAGATAGCTCGTAACGATTTGAATCAGATACGACACAAGGTAGTTGTAATACCTGGTGACTACGACAAAGGTGAATTGTGGAATGAATACTTTGGTAAATCTCGTCTTAACTCAATCAACCTTAATGGTTATTGTCTTGATTTTGTTGATACTTCATTTATGAGGCATAGGTTCTTTGATGGATGGAGTGATGTAATTAAGACAGAAGACCCCGAACAGTATGCGTGGTTGAAAGAGCAACTGAAGATTGACAAGTATCACATCATCTTTTCTCATCACCCATTTTGGGTGACACCAAAGAAAGAGGGTGACGAGTTCTTGACGGACAATGTAAGAGCACTTTATTCAGGTCACTTGCACGAACCAAGTAAGGTGTATTTCAAGTATGATAAACCAAGGAGACATTTCCCTAACGGTTACATGCTTACTCCACTTAAATTTCACGGAAATTCGTGCTATGTGGTTATCTTGGTAAAAGATAACGATGAAATAGTAAACATACCTAGAGTTGTAACACCAAAAAGAACAGCGTGGTAAAGGTATTGAAGAACAAGATTGAAGTAGTCTGTCAAGTGTGCGGTAAGCATAAATTAGTTTACGATAACCCTAACCAATCGTTTAAGTATTGTTCTAGTAGGTGTTATCAAAAGGCACGTGGTGCTGTCAAAGGTGGAATGGTTGAAATTACGTGCAAACATTGTGGTAATAAGAAACTTGTTCCACATAAAGAAGTTATAAGAGGACAACACCAGTATTGTAGTAAACATTGTGCGGCAATTGAACTGGAACAAATTCCACCACAAGGACATAATCATACTTGTTACTATAGGGGATTTAATTTTAGGTCAAAGGGTGAGGCTAGATTTGTTGAACTTTGTGACTTGTTGCACCTAGATTGGAAGTATGAACCAGAACATTTCAAATTATCAGACAGTATCTATATCCCTGATTTTTACTTACCTAAATTTGATAGGTGGGTAGAAATAAAATGTAGGATAAACGATAAACAAGAAAAAACTGAAGAGTTCTCAACAACTCATAGTCTTGATATTTTATTTGCTAAAGATTTAGATAAATTAAGGAGAGGATTGGATTATGGATGGAAAAATTAAATTGCTTTGGGTGGGCGATAGCCCCGCATCTAGCACTGGCTTTGGTCGTGTTTCTCAAGCAACGTTAGAGAATTTGTACCAGACAGGTAAGTACGAGATTTCGGTATTAGGAATCAATCACACAATCGGTGACCCTCACCGTTATGAGGGTATGTTCAGAATTTATCCATCACGTTCAAAGGGTGATGTGTATGGATTTAACAGGGTTGAGGAAGTAATCACCAAGGAGAGACCAGATGTCATTCTCATAAATAATGACTTGTGGATTGTTGGTGAATACGTTAAACTCATTCCAAAGGATAATAGGATTGTAACCTATTCCCCAGTTGACGCATTACCAGTTCAGGATGCTTGGTTAAAACCAATAGAAAAGGTTGGTGCTAAAGTTGTAGTATATACTGAGTTTGCAAAAGCTGGTGTATTAAAAGCTAAGAATATTGATAGCATCGAGATTATTGGTCATGGTGTGGATACTGATGAGTTCTATCCTGTAGAGGATGCTCGTAAGTTCCTAGCCAATATACCACAAGATGCTTTTGTTATTCAGAACGTCAACAGAAACCAACCAAGAAAAAGACTTGACTTGTTCCTCAAAGCAATGCAGTTATTCTTGAGTCGTCTTCCAGAAAGCGATAGAAAGAATGTATTGTTCTACTATCATGGCACGATGAGAGATGTTGGTTGGAACTTGGTTGCACTAGCTCAGAGATGGGGTATTGACGATAGATTCTTGATTACAGACCAGCGTAATATGAACCCTGCACAGGGTGTCACGTTACCGATGCTTAACAAAATCTATAATTGTGCTGATGTTCATGTTCTTACTTCTATGGGTGAAGGATTCGGATTGAGTCCGTTTGAGAGTGCGGCATGTGGGGTTGCTCAGGTCGTACCTGACCACTCTGCTTGTAGTGAATTATGGAATGGCATAGCACCACTGATTAAAATCAAGGATTGGGAAGTTCTCACTGGTGGAATTAACACTGAGGGTGGTGTTATAGACATAGAGCATTTGGCTGATATTCTTAATGACCTTTATTTTCATCGTGAAAAGGTAAAAGAACTTGGCAAGAAAGCCTATGAGTTTGCTAGTCAGGAAAGATTCTCTTGGAGTTATGTGGCTCACCAGTTCGATAATGTACTTAATACGGTACTAAGTTCCGATAGTTATCTGTCAAAGAAATACATTGAGGAAGATAAACCTCAGACGATTGAAGAAGAAAAAGTACCTGTAGCGGGTGAAGCTAAACATGACAATAACATTTCCGCAGACGAAAGCAACTAAAGATGCTATAAGAGACGCAATTGGACAAGTTGTCACCTTTGTTTTAGAGGGTGTGGCAACTCCTTGTCCTGTGTGTAGTGGTCTAGACCAATATGACCCAGTAAATGAGTCTAGTCTTAATTCATTCTGCACGACTTGTTCTGGATTGTACTGGATAGTTGCAGATGTTTCTTCAGGTATCGTGGCACACGTTAGATGGAGAACTGCTGACCAACCTAACATGGACGTTGGTGGGGAGACTATGGAAGGTGATGTTTCAATCACAATAAGTATAGATGACCTATCAAATGCTAACATAGTAAAGATAAAGCACATAGTTGCGGACTCTAGAAAAGTTCAAGTGTATCGTACTATATATAGAGGTGTTCCCACCAGAGATAGAGTGAGGTTTATATGCAAGGAATGGGGAAAGGAATAGATGCCTAATGTTGGGGACATAAAACGTGGTGATAAGTCCCAACTATATGTTTATCACGCTTGTATTGATTGTAGCAAGGAACGTTGGGTACAGTATGTAAAAAGTAATGCAGTACACCTCAAATGTGCTTCTTGTTCCAAGATAGGTAGAGTTCAGTCGGAAGAAACTAAATTGAAGCGGGCAATTAGTAATACAGGTAAAAAGAGAACTGTTGAAACAAGAAGTAAAATTAGTTGTGCTGTTATGGGGTTAAAACGAACACCAGAATATGTTCAGTGGTGGATGGATAATGTTAAGTCTAGACAGGGTGTGGGCGATAAATCTCCCCATTGGAAAGGTGGTAGGACACCATTGTGTCAAATGATAAGGACTTCTAAAAAGTATGACAGATGGAGAACAGATGTCTTTAACAGAGACAACTTTACATGCGTAAAGTGTGGATATAAAGGAAACAGATTACACGCACACCATAAGAAGGCGTTTGCTGTGATATTGGATAACAATAATATTACTACATATGATGAGGCAATGATGTGCGAAGAATTATGGGACGTGAGTAATGGACAAACTCTTTGTTCAGATGTTTGTCACGACCACGAGCATGGAGGAAAGGTATCAGGATGGAAACGAAGAATGATTTCGCAGGTTTGACGGAGCTAGAGATAGTTCGTCTGATTCAGAAGAAAAAGAAGAGATATTGTGCAATCGCACTAAACGATATTGAAGAAGAGATAAACGACCCTGAATTGTTCAAGAAGATAAGGAAGATTTTCCTTGATAACATGAATAGTTTTACTAGGAGTATGTTCACGGTAGTGGGCATTCAGGTAGAGGGTATCGAGGAAGAGTAGTGGAACAGTTTACCAAGACTTGCACCAAATGTGGTCAAGCAAAAACTGTTGACTTGTTTTGCAAAGACAACACCAAGAAGGACAAATTAGCGTGTTGGTGTAAAGAATGTCAATCTACTAGAGCAAAGACTTGGTGGGGTACTCATAGAGAGTTTATTTTACCAGGACTTAGGTTGAATTCTCCAATTAAAAGACTGGAACAAAAAACACGAGTCTTACTTCACTACGGTAATGGTAACTTAGCGTGTACTAATTGTGGTGAAACCGATATTAGGTGCTTGTCTATTGACCATGTAGATAATAATGGTGGTATGCATAGGAAGGACTCTACTATTGCTAGTTCCAATATGTATTATTGGTTGGAGAAAAATAATTACCCCGAAGGATACCGAACTTTGTGCATGAACTGCCAATTTAAGAAGTCTTTTCAGGTTAATGGTTACGGAGCAAAGTATGTGGGGTCCGAAGTTTACACATAATATATCACTTTTCTATCCACAGGCAATACTAAACTACTTCGGCATAACTGCTGAGAATCCAGCATATCCCGATTTGATAGTTAGAGTTACTGTAGTTATAGAAGATGTGGTTTTGGAAACTGCGAAGGAACTTAACGACCTATTAAAAGCGGAATTCCACAAAGACCTTTTGGATATAGAGGAATATGCAATCCTTGGTGGCTATTCATTAGCACTGGAAACAGCACTATCCTCCCCAGTACACGTAGGTGTAGTATGGGGTCCAAAATTGGTTCAAGCTAAGTTTGTAGATACTGATGCGTTGGGTGGATTACCAGAGTTGCAGGAAGTGCAACACGAAGCCTATCCTCAAGGTACAGGAAATCTTGGTGCATGGGTATCATTATACAGAAGATGGTTGGATGGAACTGATAGTAGTATCGGTGATACACTACAAGAACGTATAAGCATAATGCTAGGAAGGGGAATTGCTCCGTTTGCAGAGTTAATCGAAACAGGCAATGAAATGTACCCCGCTTATCCTCATCATGCTGGTAAACATACTCTAGAAGGATTTATACCAACCTATAGAAGATTGATGCGTAACGCATACCAGAAGGTTATAGCACTTGTAGAACCAATGATTTTGAATGTTCTTCCAAAAACATTACAACCCGAATCTGTCGTGGTTGATGAGGTGTCTAAGGCTGGATTCAGTTGGAAGTCAAGGACAGGACAAGAGATATTCTTGTTACCTAAGTCATTGAAAATGGATAGTCACAATCGTCTTGTTGGTTCTGGTTATATACTATCTAAGGGTCAAATAATAAAAAGTTGGTACGGATGGTTACCTAAATGACAGCAACAGGAAAATTCAGGAACGAAGATTTAAGTGTCTATTTCTTCATTAAGGGTATTGACATAGGTGGTGGTAAGACGTTAGGTGACATTGCTACTATCGTTGATGGTTATCCTTATAACGAAATAGAACAAAGCACATTGGTATTACCCACCATATCGGTTGAAGTTAGGTTAACCACTGATGAAGAAGCTGGTGAATTGGGTGCTAGTTGGTTCAGACGTAGTTGGGCGGTGGATGTGTTTGCTAACAACGATACTCAAAGAGACGACTTCTCAGACAAGATATTCCAATCAATAGACAGTTCAATACCGATTAAAGATTACTCTGTAGGTTTCAGAAAGGAAACTGGCAAAAGTCTTCTTGGTACTGATTTGAGAATCATAGAGTATATGACACCTAGTAACAGAAATATCAGACCAACCTACGCTTTCAACCTATATGCAAAGATTAAATATTGGAGAACGACCATCTCATTCGAGACGGTCTCAACTCAAGCGAGTTAGGTAAGGATAGGAAAAGGGTGTGGTGGGATTACAAGGTAGGATAGGATTATAAAAATAAATGGAAAAATAACTCTCTCGGTTTGGGCGAATGAGATATTCGGATTGATAAAAAGGAAAGGTTTGCTCGTGGATTAAATAAGGGCAATTGGTAAACAAGGTTTTAGAGAGAGAAAGAGGAAAAAATGAGCAAAAGAGTAGCAATTCCTAGCAAGGACGTAAAGCTAAGAATCGTAGGTCCAAAAGCCGATTTCTTCGCACATCGTGTTCAGAGATTGGATATGCCAGCTACGCTACCTAACACCACAATTAACGAACTTGGTAACCCAGGTCACGCTGGTGTTGTTACGGATGTTCCAGAGGTAACTTCTACCTTCCAAGCGTTTGATGTATCTCACAAGATATTCTCGTACTTGACTGGTCAAGACCCTGCGACATTCCCTGCAATTGGTGTAGATGTTAGCAATCTTGGTTATGTTGACCTAATTGGTTATATCAAAGAGGCAAGCATTGCTGAGATGTTGAAGTGTGTCCATGTTAAATACATGAGAATCACCGACTTCACATTTACTTATTCAGTTGATGGTGAAAGCACAGAAGAGTATTCTTGTGCTGGTAGTGAAAAGAGATACTTCTCTAATGACGTTATCGTTGATTCAGGTAACTTGATTGGTGGTAACTTCACGTTGTCTTATACACCAAAACAGTTAAAGAATAGTGATTATCTTCTAAGTTTCATCGTAGATGGAGTGTGGAAGGAAGAGGGTACTGATTATTCCGTTATTGGCACTACTGTTACTTATACTGGTGGTACAACTGAACCTATATTGGCAGTTTATCACACTCTAAGTGGTGTAATGGCATGGACTAACATTTCTGACGCAACAGTTCCTATCGCAATTCGTGGTAAGAACATCCCTGTCAAGATTGGCGTTGAGAATATGTACAGAGTCCAGAGTGTAACAATTCGTGGTACATTCCCTAACACTAAGGTACTTGAAATGGGTAACGTTTCTGTGGTTGGTTACGTAACTGAACCACCTGATATTAGTGGAGACATCACAGTTCTTGATACTGACAACGAAATCGTTGCATTGTTAACAACTGGTGCTATCACTGATACTGACAAAGAATACGGTGTAAATGAGTACGAAGAGCAGAGTTTGTCACTAAGCGTACAGTTAAGAGACCCTGCGGATAACGCAACTGTTAAGAAGTCTGTTAAGATTCCTACAATGAGAATCACTTCTGAAGGCACATCTTCTAACGTTGGTGGTAACTTGACACAAACCTTTGCATTCATGTCTAATGATGGTCAGTGCATTGTATATTCTGGTGGTATACCTGCTTAAATAACCTTATAGTCATTCTATAAGATTGAAAGGAAATTGGCGTAGATTACGTCTATTTACAAGGGGAGTCTTTAATGACACAGCTTTAATTAGTTGTTTCTGCGGACTCCCCTTATTTTTTTATGAGAGGCAATATGGAAAAAGATACTAAGAAACAGAACAGAGGTTATAATAGATACCCTTACAGAGAACCTGTAGAGGACGTAAAACCAATGGTAGAAGTTAAACCAACACCACCCGCTCCAAGAGTTCCTACGGAAACTGAAAGGAGACAGACGGTGTGTGTGCTAAACAACATTCAGTGGGAAGATATTCTTGCATCGCTATCACTTGTTGATTTTGATGCGTTTGTCAGTAGGAGACTGAAGATACGTTCTAAGAGATAACACAAAATAAAGGTAAAGAGAGGCATGGAATGAGTAAACTTTCAAAATTATTTAGATGGTCTAGAAAAATAGACATCAAAGACGGTGAAAAGGTTCTTGATACGGTCTATCTTAGACTGGTTGGCGACAACGATTATCAAGAATCAAGGGATATGGCTCTGAAACACAGTAAGATGATGCGTGTGGCACTAAGAAATAAGGACAGTGCAGAACACAAGTCAAATTTTGGTGACATTGATTCCTTGACAAAGGATGAGATGATTATGGGCATCACTATTGGTGAGTTGTCTAACTATAGGGATGAAGCACTAATGAATCTCCCTGAAAAGGACAAACCTGAACTTCCTGATAATGCTACTTTGGAGCAACAGGAATTATTTGATGCCCAGGTAAAGAAAACAAGGGAAGATAGGGTTCAGTCAATCGCAGACTATATCGAAAAGAAGTCTGAAGAGAGAAAAACTGAACTTCTGAAGATAGAGGATATTGTTCAGATAAAATCTTTGTATGTTACCTCTGTCATAAACATTAGATGTGAGGAAGAGTTCACCAAAACATTCAGAGAGTATCAGATATACAAAGGTACGTTTAAGGATGAGGTAATGACTGAACTCGCTTTTGACTCATTTGATGAGTTCTTAAATAGTGCTCCACAGTTGAAGTCACTGTTAATGTCTGCTTATATAAATCTGGAACTCACTGGGGAAGACTTAAAAAACTAGCTGAAGACAATGCGTTTGTGGGGGTTTGGCGTATTGTCAAAGACTTGAAATACCCTCTTCACAGTAGTCTTAGACATATTGATGTGTCAGAGTATCCTTACACCATAAATTTCGTGATAAAGAAGAGGATGCAGATAGACTCGTACTTTGAGTTACCAGAAGAAAAAAGACCTCCAAGAAGCATTTGGGATTATCCTTCTAAACTTACAGAGTGGTTTGAAAATGCTTTTTCAGACGGTAAGAAACAGAATGAATTTACACTACCTGTTGATGAAGAAAAGATAGAGTAGTGGAGTGAAATATGGCAAACATCATTCAATCAGTAAAAGATGCTTTCAACCAGCAAACACAAAAAAGTATTGCTGATACAACGAACAAGATACGCCAATACTCTATGGAGATGGCTAGAGCGAACAAGGAAACTGCAACCTTTTCGTCTGATGCTGTTAACAGGGGTAGAATCACACTAGAGAACTTCGGTAGAACGTTTGACAACGCTACCAGAAAGGTTTTGGTGTGGCAGGTTGCTATCATGTCCGTTTACGGCGTGATACGTAAAGTTGGCGAAGTTATTCAGGACTGGAAAGACCTTGAATTAACACTAGCTAGAATCAGTATTACAACTGGTGCTGTTGGTACACAACTACAGAACTATTTTAGGCAAGTTGCCGATATAGCTGTAGAATTTGGTATGCCTATTAAACAGACCTTAGCAGGTATGGACTTGGCGTTGAGAGCTACGGCTAGTCTTGGTACTGGTGCAAAGAAAACTGCTACTGCTATTCAGTTATTGAGAGACGCATCTATACTTGCAAACCTAACTGGTATGCAATATGGTCAGTCTATGGATATTTTGGTTGGTGCTTTGAGACAGACTGGTTTGAGTCTAGACCAAGGTATTAAACTACTTGACAAGTGGGTAGCTGTATCCAAGACTGCGGCTGTATCTGTTGCTGACTTGTCTCAAGGTTTTGCTATCATGGCAGATGCGGCAGAGGCGGCTGGTTTGACTGTTGACCAAATGAACGGTCTTGTTGCGGCATTGAGTGAAAAGGTTACATTAAGTTCAACCGAAATCGGTAACGCTATCAGGTCTTTGATGTCAACCTTGTACAACCAAGCGTCTATAACTGCACTACAGAAGTATGGTGTTGCTGTAAAAGATACTGCTGGTGAAGCAAGAAACTTTTGGGATATTATGACCCAATTGTCTTCAATGAGAGTAGCTGGTGTTCTTGATGATTCCGCATGGTTGAATATAGCTAGAGCGGCAGGTGGTGGTGCTCGTAGATATGCTCAATTCTTGGCATTGTTAGACTCCATTCCTACTGCTATGAGAGTAGCAAACGTTAGTACGAATGCTCAAGGTGACGCTGTTGATGCCAATGCAAAGATTGTTGAGACATTAACCAACACTTGGGATAAATTCACAGAATCTCAGAAGAAATTGTTTATGACAATGGGTTCTCAGTCAGGTGCTATCAGAGATTTGACTAACGCTATTGCTGGTCTAACCAGTTTTATCAATAAGTTAGCTAATGCTGGTGCGGGTGTTTGGAATATTGCAAGAGCATTTGCTTTCTTGATAGCTACTCTAGGTGGTTTGAAGGTACTTACTGCGGCATTCAAATGGTTGGGTGTTGCACCTAGACTCGGCACGTTCCTTGGTGGATTTGCTGGTGTACCTGGGTCTGCTATTGCTGGTACAGGTGGTCAAGCTTCTGCACTAATGGGTATGCAAGCAGGTGTACAGCAAGCACAGCAAGCGGCAAGAATTGCTCAACTACAAAAGATGGTTGCCATGAGTTCTGGTACTGACGCAATTACACTTGCGGCACTTACTAAGACACAGCAAGCGGCAAGATTAGCGGCACAGAAAGCAGAACTAGCAATGTTGACTGCTCCATCTGGAATAACCCCAGGTACGGCTGGTATTCTAGGTCTTGGAGCACTTCGTGGCTTGTTGCCAGGTGGTACTAACCGTCTGGTAAAGGCTGGTTATGCTGTTCCTGCGGGTGGACGTGGAGCAGAGGGTTATCTATACGGCATGGGTGCATATGGACCTATGTACAACAGAGGTGCAATCCCTGCTGGTGCTCCTCAAGGTATGACATGGAGTAGAATAAGTCAAGGATTGACCAAACCTGCTGGTTGGGGTAAAGGTGCGGCTATTGCTGGCGTTGGTGCTGGCATGGCGGCTTATGGTCTAACTGGTGAAGCAATATCATCTGTCGGTGCGGCACTTGGTTCTGCGGCAGGTATGGCATTTGGTGGTCCTGCTGGAATGGTGGCAGGTGCGGCAATTGGTACACTAATAGGTCACACCATTACTGATGCCTTCGTTTCTGATGAACAGAGATTAAAGGCACTGTTCCAGAAGATTGCTCAAGATTTCAATGTTGATTTGTCAGGTGCAGTAGCAAAAGCATCTACTCCTGAAGAAGCTAGAAAACTTGCTGAAGCCGCCGCCCCTACGTTTACTGGAAATAGATTAGCTGAAGCCGCTCCTTTCTGGAAGAGATTGTTAACAGGTGGTGTCGCTCTTGGTGGACCTGTAAGTCCATCTAACGAGTTGAGTTTCAATGCTCCTTGGGTAAAGAGACCAGGTGAACAGGAGTGGACTAAGGGTCTTGGTGGTCTTAATTCTTTGAATGATGCTCTTGCTCATGGCGTTATCACTATTGAAGAGTATAGAAAAGCAAAACAGAAGGATTTTATTGCTTGGAACGAACTAAGCGATGCGGCTAAGGCATACATGACCATTGTTGATGCTTCTGTAAGTGCTAATAAGGAAGATATACTTGAGTATCAGGCAAAAGCAAAGGCTATTGAAGATGTTATAAACTCACAGAGAAAACTACAAGATATTGATAACAGATATAGTGATTCTCAGGCTAGAATCAGAGAGTTAATCAAGAGCAATAATCTTGAACAATGGGAGTCTGCCAACATGCAGAAATTACTGTCTACTCAGATGAGGATGACTGATGATGAGTATGATAAGCAATTGCAGGTATTGCTTGGTAGTAAATATGGTTATGCCGCTCACCTTGAAGCTGTAGAGAGACTAGCTCCTGCCTTGAAGGAACTGGGTCTTACTGTAAATACAATACCACAGGATAAGTGGTTATTGATTCAACGTTGGGATATCAATCTTGCTACAAAGATTGTTGAAACCACAACACAACTTACTGACCTAATCAACCGTATTGATTCATTCAAGAACGTAAAGATGGGTGATATATTAACGATACCTGGCGTAGAAGGTACAATTAGCGATATTGAGGGTGTAAGAAAATCTGTTGTTAAATTGTCTGAACAGACTAGCGACCAAGCAACTCGTGATAAGTTAACTCAGGCAATCAAGGATATAGACCAGTATTACAGTGACTTGCAGGACAAGCAAGTTGCCGCTCAGAAACTTGGAATGATTAGCCAAGCCGCTCCTAAGTTCCAGCGTCCAGGTGAAGTAAGACTTATTGATAAGGAAACACTGGATAGTTACAGAAAGAATCTTGGTCAACTTCCAGCATTCACTAAGTTGGCTGAAAGTTTACGTGAGTTTGATACTTCTGTAGTAACTCTTGTTGACCCTATTACTGGACAGACATTAAGACTAGAAGAGAACACACTAGCTTTGTCTATGCTTCAGCAAGCAGTTAATGATAATACTGCTCAAGAGAAGAGACTTGAGGCAGAGTATAACTTGCCAGGTTGGTATCAGAAACCTAACAGATACAGCACCATGAAGCAACTTGGTGGTGACTTTGGTGGCTTTGGACCTGCCCAGGAAGGTTTGTGGCAGACATGGATGGAATATCTAAAGCAGAACAAGGGTTACCAAATTGGTGGTACTGTTCCTGAAACTGGACCTTACTTCCTACACAAGAGAGAGACCGTGACACCAGCAGAAGATGTTGCAAACACCAACTCCATATTGTCTAACTCATATAGTGTATTACTAAGTTCTCAGGGTTATTTGTCAAGTATTAACCTTGGTATTACAGCTTTGAGACAAGAAATGCAAATGATGAGACAAATAATGATAAAGGGTGGTGCTTCATTGGCTGAGGGTGGAACTTCAGATTTTAGTAGAGTTACTAATGCTGATTATGTCGGTGTTAGTAGTCTAGGTGTTAAGAGGAGATAACTATGACTGCTATTACGAGATGGTTTTTTGATTATGGTGGTGGCAACCAGTATAGTTTCCCACGAAATCCAGATAGGAATGGTGGTGATACTAGCTGGATATATGAACCTAAATTAAGCACTTTTGATATTGTTGGTGCTAATGCTCCAACATTTCAGATTGATGGTTTTAGCGGTGCTAGAAGAGTATTAAAGTTTACTGCTATAACTGGCACAATGACTCGTGCCTTGCAGGATTTCTTCTTGAGAAAAGAAATCATATCTGGTTGTAGAGACCACTTATACCCAACTCATGCTGAGTTTAGTTGCTTCGTAATATCGTTTAATACAACTATTCATCCCACAATCGGTGATTTTCCTGGCTCTGGTGAAGATACTTACGATGTCGAAATGACTATCATAAAGATGGACTAATATGGGAATAGCTGAAGAATATGCAAAGAGAGTAAAGACACCGATTGCTAAGGCAACGGTAACTACTTTTGTTGAGGGAGAAAGACCTGGTGTGGATACTCCAGGTTATGATTACTTTCCTGAAGTAATATCATGTGACATCACGTATGGTCTCGACCAAGGTAGCACAACTTGTTCTCTAACACTAAAAACACCATTAGATATTGATGGTGAATATGTAAGATTCAAACCAATGAATAGGGTTAAGATTGAACAGGGTTGGAATTTGGAGTCTACGTATAGAGTCACTTTTTTCGGATTTATTGACAAGGTAGAATATTCTACTCCACCGCAGGTAGTTAGACTTGAGTGTAGAGATATACTCAAACTTGCCCAAGATAACTACTACATTGCGACTAATCGTAAGGTATATTCTGCTGTGGCTGATGCAAGTGAATTGGATGAAAATGGTGATGCTATGGGTGGACAAGCTATTACAGATAGACAAATCCAGAACATTATCACTGATTTCCTCACAGAGAGTGGTATTCCAGAAAGCAGATTATCACTGGATTTTGTTGAGTATCCTGCTTCTGGTGCTATTATTATCGGTAATAATGCAACTGCTGTATTCGTATATGAATCAGCAATGGATGCAGTTATAAGACTATGCGACCTCGTTGGCTACAGAATTTGGGCAGATAAGTCTGGTAACGTTCAGTGTAGAGAAGTTAGACCCATTGCTAGTGAGACTGCTTCTCAGGTTTATCAAAGTCAAAAGGAAACATACAACAATGGTGAAGATTGGACAATTGTCAGAATTGGTAACTTGCTAAGAGTAGAAGCTAGTAAGGACGATGACCTTCGTAACTGGATTGAGGTAAATAACGCTCAGGTTGGAGAACTTCGTGTAACATCAACGGTTGCTGGTGAATCAGATTTTGTTCCTAATCCACCAGGATACAGAAGGACAGAGGTTAGTTCTTACTTGTTAGACACACCTGAACTTGTGACGGCGGCGGCAACTAGAATTTATACTGATTTGAACAGATTGAGATATACTGCTAGAGCAAGTATTGAGGGTGACCCAAGATTGGAACTGGGTCAGACTATTGAACTGTATGATGAATATGCTACTATTGTACCTATCAAGTATTTCTTGTATGATTATAGTAGTTCTCTGAAGTCTGGTAATTGGACAATGGACTTGAGTCTTGTTGGTGGTGCTGGTGATGACCTAGAAGGTTCAGAACCTATAAGTAATATATCACCTGTGGCAATGTTTACTTCTAGAGTGGAACGTGAGTTCTTATCAGATGGAAGTATTATCACCGAGGTAACAGTTGATGCTTCAGGTTCATATGACCCTGATGGTGCTGTAACAGACCTATCTTATTTGTGGATATGTTCTGGATACTCAAATCAAACTGGTATGACCCACACTTATGTAGTTTCTGGTGAAGATGTGCAAGCATTGTATGTATCATTAACAGTAACAGATAGTGGTACACCACCTCTGAGCAATACATTTAGCAGAACGATTACTTTCCCAACCGTTTCTGGCATACAGTGGAAGACTATATTTGCCGCTACAGCAACCGAAGTTTGGGTTACTGACAATGGTGGAGCGGGTTGGTATCATAGGGAGTTATATTAAATGGCAACAGTAATTTGGTTTATAGATGCACCTAAGAATGATACAGCAGGTGGCTACCTTATGTATAAGGAGCACGATGTTGATGTAGAAGCAGTCTACACATCCAATAGTGCCTTTTATCTTGGCTTCAAATGTCAGAAGAACTGGTTTTTCCCTCTAGATTTGATTTCTGACCACTATGAAGCTTATTCATACCATTCTTACCTTAAATTCAAGTTGCCTACAACCGCAAGTGGTACACTAACTAAGGCTGAATTGATAATTAGACTTGGTAACGCTGGCATGATTATGAATGTTAATCCTATTTACATGGATATTGACATTTACCACAGAGAAGTGTACAATGCTTCGGAATTCCCTTGGGCTACTCTCAACGATGATGATTATCCTTCTGGAAGTTGGCACAACGATGGTACAAAGATAGAGAACTTTTATCAGATGTGGGCAGATTTCTTGGTTGACGGTCCACATTGGTTACCTGCCGTTGAAGTAACAACTGGCGTTGCTGAGGCAATCAGTAATGGATGGGAATGGGCGGCATTCCTATTGACACCTAACTATTCTACACCTCTTGACTGGGATTATGATGAGAGACCTACTGCATATAACCAAGAGATGTGGCTTGGATTTTTCGGTGCTGTTAATCCTTATTGGGTAGACAAACCTGATTCAGACTATCCATATACTTCTGCACCTGCATGTCCTTGGTTAAAACTAACCTACTCTGGTGGTACAACTCAGTACGTCCCAGGTGAAGATGTTACCGAAGCTGGCGAAGGTTCTGCAATAAAGTGTGTTGCCGCAGACCCTAAAGCACAGATGGCAATCATCGGGTGTGAATCTGGTAGTTTGTGGTATACTTGGAGCGGTGGTAGACAGTACAGTAAGATGTATGAAGCTGACTCTTCAATTACTGCTGTATACACAGACCATGTTCGTAATTTCTTGGATTACCCAGGTGATGAAATATCCTGGTTTGGAACAGTAAGCGGTAAGTTATATAGAAGTTTGAACTCATTGTCAACATTCAGTTTGATGACTACTTTTGGTGGTTCAATTGTTGAAATAAGAGGTAGTCATTTAACATCTGATAAGGTTGTTGTTGGTATCAATGGTAGTGACGGAACACATGGTTACATATATACTACTGTAAATGGTGGTACAAGTTGGAGACTAGCTAAGACCGCAAACGCACCTTTTACTGGCATGTTTGTTCGTGGTGACGAAATACAAACAGTATTTAGTGGTGCTGTATCTAGAAGTCCTAACTGGGGTGTAACGTGGTATGATATGATTGGTGACTCATCAACATTTATAGATGTTGGTTTTGACATCCTAAACAATCAGAATATAGTGGTTGGTGGTAGTGATGGACAACTATACATATTCTCTGGTGCTGTTGGTGAAGCATATCATCTAAAACCAGGTGCTACTGTATCTGGTATTGTTACACAAATAGACACCGACTGGGAATCACAGGTTGCCGTTATTGCTACAAATGCTAGATTATACAAAACGACAAGTTGGGGTAGTGATGTGCTTGAATTGCTCAATCAACCTATCATTGACGTTGCTATTGGTGGTAATGCTCTTGCTATTTATGAACTACCTGACGTTAGTGGCTACGCATTGATGCCTAATGGTGATTATAGTGTATCATGGTCGTGTTGTATTGATAGTGTTGGTTGCGGTCAGCCAGGTCCAGCATATAGTTATATTGATGACGATGGCACAGACGATAGGTATTTGCACTCTATAGATGGACCACCTTGGAGTGATTGGCATAATGCTATATTCTATCACGAAACATTGGTAGCTAGTGGTTATGATGTAGAATTTATTGTTAACAAGGTTTGTCACCGAGACCCAGGTGGTGGAGCGAGTATGCGGTGGATTATACGTTATGGTGGAACTAACTATTATCATAGTGCCGGTACAAGTAGCGAATCATATGCCTCAGTTATAAACCCTGCTACCTCTACTAAATGGACTGTTGCCTCATTCAATAGTGCTCTACTTGGATTTAGCGAGATGAGTTCATCTGTACCTTATGGTTATATGCACCTTGACTCTTTTACTTTCCGAGCATTCGTCAAAAAGAGTGAATTCTTGATGATGGGTAGTGCTCCCGTAAACAGGGGTGGTGGTCTTGGTAAAACTTTTGTAAACACAGCAGACCCATCAGATATGAATGGTTATGTCAATTATGTGGAGTTCTATGTACAGAACACATGTAACGTGTCAATTGGTACTTGTTACCAAGTAAGTACAAACCACTACACTGTTCGTGACTACAGGTCATTAGGTTCTTTTGCTCCAGGTCTGCATAAGATATATGTTGCTCTTGAGGTTAAGGTTGGAGATTTTTTGACAATAAGTGGTAATATATCAATATCTACGTCATTTAATACTGGTAACGTTTCTACTTCCACTTCTGCCATACCTTATACAAATGAACTTTTTGTGGCGAACTCATATGTAGCATCTTTCATTGGTGTGGGGTATAGATAATGCCTATTACTAAGCGTGAAGCAAAAGAAATTGTAGATTGGGTAGTAAGTGAACTACACAGAAAAGGTTTCTTATATCTTACTGATGGTAAGGTTGACTTATCTAAAGTAAGAGTGGGAACTATATCTGGTACTGCCTCTTTGGGTGGACGTATTTCTGATGGTGCTATTTGGAATAGGCACGTAGCTGAAGACGCCGACATACGAGGAACTAAGGTAAGAATTGCTACCACAAGTGAGAGGGGTACTGTTGAACTTGCTGAAGACCTAGAGATTGCTTCTAGTAAAGCTGTTCAAGCTAATGACGCTAGATTACATAGTATCACTGTTGCCAACGCTACAGAACACGATGCAAGATACTATTGTTTTGACTCAGAAACAGAGTTATTGACTACTAGTGGTTGGAAGCATTATCAACAATTAAACAAGGGAGAGGGGGTATTTAGTCTTAATTTATTAAATAGTGTGATAGAACAAGACCAAATAAATGGTATTTATCTATATGATTATGATGGTATCCTACAGCACTTTAATAGCGAGTCTGTTGATATTTTGGTAACACCTGACCATCGTATTGTTGGTTCTATTCATACTAAACAGAAATATTATCTTAACGGTGGTTGGAAAGTATTATCTGCTAAGGATTGGTGTGCGAAGAATACTGACATTGTTTTACCCGTAGCTGGTATCTATATTGGTGATTGTTCCCTAAATGATGACCTATTTGAGTTGCTTGGATGGTTTATAGGTGATGGCGGAATACAGTCTGAGTGTATACAATTATACCAGAAAGAGGGAATAAAATCATCTAGAATACAATATTTACTAGATAAACTAAAAATACCTTATTCTATTTATCGTGGTAAGCAGGTAAAAAATGGTTCGTATTTAACATTTAGAATCAATGTTGAAAATAGTAAGTCTTTACTACCACTATTTAAGAAAGACTTGTCAGGTATAAATATTCTACCATCAAAAGAAATATTTGATAGATTATTGTATGGACTGATTGAGTCTGATGGTTCTAGGAACAATGACACCTCATTTAGGTTTTATCAAAAAGACAGGGTGGTAGTAGATAAAGTTCAATATTTATGTACTCTGTATGGTTATGGTTCTCGTTTACATCGTGGACACCCAACCGTAGACAATGTGTTAAATATCGTCAATAGGTCTTATACCCACTTAACTCCTAAAAACTTCTCAACCGAGTACTATAAGGGTGTGGTTTGGTGCGTTAATGTCAACAATGGTACTGTTATTATCAGAAGAAATGGAAAGGTTTCTATCGTAGGTAATACCGAGGCAGAACTCAATGCTGGTCAACTTGATACTCGTTACTTTACCGAAACAGAGTTAAGCAGTCAGTGGGGCGCTGACTTAATTGGTATCTCTAATCCTTCTGGTTATTGGGTTGGTGATAGTGTACAAAACGCTCTTGATGAACTATACAAGCGTAAGTTCAAGTCTTTGTCTGACGTACCTAACGATTATGCTGGTTATGCTGGACAGGTTGTTGCTGTAAGAGCAACCGAAGACGGTCTTGAGTTTGTTATTCCAAGTGGTGGTGGTGCTTCTACGTTCCTTGGTCTTGATGACACACCTAGTTCATATGCTGGTCAACAGGGTAAAGCGGTAGTTGTTAATGCATCAGAAGATGGTGTAGAGTTCATTCTTATCAGTGGAGCGACAACGAGTGGTGGTGGTAGTGATTTCAATCCTGATAGAATGTTCAGTTTTGTACCTGAATTTCCTAACGCAATCTTATTTGCTGACGGAGTTACTAACAGTGGTACACTAATCCTTGATTATGATGAGGGACATAACTTCTATGATTGGACAACTCTGGAAGCAATGGCACAGGATTACGACATCTATTTGAAGTTCTTGATTCCACCAGACCTTAATACTATGGGTAGTGGTATCTATATCTGGAATAAATCTGACCCATCTGTTAACACTGGTGTGCGTCTTGTTGAATTTCTTGATAGTGTTGGTGCTAATCTTATTACTGATTCGTTGGCTCAAAGTAGTGCTTGGACAGAATCATTTTGGGAGCTTTCTGGTGGTACTTGGTATGTCAATACATTGGCAACATTGCACTTTAAGATGCAATCTGACCCATATTATCATGCTAGAATTGGAGAAGTAAGACTTCCTTATGTCGTAAAGCAACTTACTACTTCAGTGTTCTCATTTGTTCCAGAGTTCGATGGCTTTATTACTGAAGCGGTAACTGGTACTAACACTGGCACAATGACTGGTGTATACGATAGTGGACATAATGGATTCAAGTGGACTAACGCTGAGGTATTAACTCAGGATTATGACGTTGTAGTAAGATTCAGAATTCCACCTAACTTTACAGCGATGGGTGGTACTTTGTATATGTATAATAAGGTATCAAGTACGTTTGGTAGCACTGGCGTAAGGTTGGTTGAGCTACTTGATACAAACGGTGTTAATGTGATTACAGCTAATACCAAGAAGAATGCTACTTGGACTGAGAGTACATATGCAATTGGTGCGGGTACTTGGGAGACTGGTAAATTGGCAACATTAAGATTTAGATTGTTCGCAGATATTGGTGAATCTGCATATCTTGGTGAGGTAAGAATTACCTACACGACAGACTAGGGGTGAAATATGGCAACATTAGTTTCAGCAAAAGCAGGTAACTTTAATGATGTGGATGCGTGGCATCCATGTCCTAACGTTCTATTAACCATATCAGATAACGCAAGTTATGAGTTTAATGCAAATGGTGGTACTTTTGCCTTCACACCTGTATCTGGTTTTGATATGTTGGGTGCGTGGGTAGAAGCTTGGTATAACCAAGCACCAGTTTCAGGTATGGTATTAACTTGTTATTTGCAGGAAAATACTGGTTCTTGGGTTAACAGAGCGTCTGGAACATACACAATAACTGATGAAGGTTACGGTGCGGGTATTTATTTTGAATTCTCTAGTGCATATCCTGTAACCGCCGCCGCCGTATGGAGACTTGCCTTCACTTCCAGTGCTGGAACTTATTATCTTGGTGTTACACAAACCACTGATAACTACCTAAGATATGCTATGGTTGCCGCCCACTATCAGACACCTGCAACTGGTGATACATTACTGATTGCTCATGCTGTTGATATTAACGATGATTTTAGTGCCGTAAACATCAACCACCTCAGAATTGGTAGGTTGGGTGCTATTGATTTTGCAACTAATGCCAACAGTTACCTACAAGCACTTGGTGCGGCAAGTTACAGTATGGGTGGTGATATTATACTTGGTCAAGAAGGAAGTCCAGTAGCGTCTGGTTATACTGCAACTCTTGATATTGCTGGATTAACTCATAGAAGTTATAGTACATCAAGAATTATTGCCGAAGGTGAGAAGAGATGGACTAGCTTTAAGTCAAAACTAGCAACTGCCGCAGGTGGCACGTCATCTGTACTGGATGATGATACTAATTGGTTGGTTGGTGAAGAAATTCTGTTCTGCCCTACTGGTGACGTAGGCGCAAGTTCTGCTTCTCCTACAGAAGATTATGAGACATTGACTTCTGTGTCTGGTTACACAATTGGTCACACCGCAATATCATATGGACACTATGCGGCTGGTGATTTTAAGGGAACGGTTGTTAATTTAACCAGAAATACTAGGATTATCAGGTCTTCTGGTGGTGTTTGCAACATTGCTACTAGCTATGGTAGATGGTCACACATTGACTTATACTGTTGTGAACTAAAGTTAGCGGCATTTACTGCTGAAGTTTCATATACTGTCAATTTTGAAGAGGTTTCCATAAAAGCAGGTGACCAAAACCTATATGTATCACAAACTTGGTCAGGTGATGCTATTACGTATACGAAGAATTGCGTCTTCTGTAACTTCCTTTTGGGTTATTTTGGTGGTTATCACTGGACATCTGATACTGTAATATATGCAGACGGAAGTACAACTTCAGACCCAGGTGCTTATTTTTTGTTTTACTATCATAGTATATTCACACACTGTGTAGTGGCTGGAATATATCGTAACACTCGTTTATATTTCAACGGTTGTGATGATTTTTCCGACAATGAGTTCATCGTTTGTGATTCATATAGTGCATCATACCCATCCTTCCAATTATTTGGCTATGTGGGTGTGGAAGCTGTAAACTGCAAGTGGTGGAAGAATAATTACCACTTGTTCTACTTTGATGCAAACACTAATACAGGCATAATGACATTCGATAATTGTAAGTTTGCGGGAAATGGTGCTACTGGCTATGCTGATTTCTTTAACTCACTGGCTTCAACATACAACGGTATGATTATCTTCAAGAATAACTGTGACTTTGAAGGATGGACAGGTAGAACATGTGCTCACGCATTCTATGGTTCATTTGGTAACCTGTTAATTGGTAGTGGTACTAAGTTTGGTTATACTACGCCTTATACTGATAGATACTTCAGATTCCTTATTGGTTCTAAGGTTAACATGCACGATATTTGGGCATCAAACTTAGCTATTTACAATGATGGTCTAAACCTTGGTATCGAGGATTACGTAGCAATACAAGGAGCTAATGGCGACCCTAATTACATTATTTGTTACAGTAATTACGGTTCAAAAATTACGAGAGATTATGAGGTATATTATGGTGAATCAGGTCATTCTATAAAGCTTACACCTGCTGTTGGTTACCATAAATTAGCTTTTGCATTGCTACGCTTCTGGATACCATGTACAGCAAATGAAAAGGTTACAGTCCAGTTCAGATGCAGAAAATCTGCACCTATATTCTATGCTGGTGTATACACTGACACAGTTAATCCTACTGTAACATTGAGAAGCTTAGATGAGTTTGATGACGTGGTTACTACAATGGATGCGGCAGATACTAACTGGAACTTAATTACTGTTGAAGGAACACCAACCAGAGATGGTAGTCTAATTCTTGATATTTGGCACGCAGACTATAATGGTAGACCTATTAACATTGACGCATTTGAGGTAACTTATGGCTAAAGTTATCAACGTAATGGATTTGATTAGATTCGGTAAACCCGAACAGGTTATTACCGATGGTCAAAGTCATTCTTCCGTTAGTGCTGATGTGACTGAGTTTGGTATGCCAATGGATATGTTGTATGGTGACCCAAGCGAAAGTGAATCAGTGGAGTCTACGTGGTGGGATAGTGCTTATAAATATAGACGCAAACTAGACATTTATCCAGTTGTTTCAGGTGTGTCTGTTCCATCTGGTTCTGTTGTAATAGCACATGTTGATGTGGCAACCTTATATGCTCAAAGTAAATGCTTGGCAAACTACGATGACATCAGAATAGTTAGATATAATGCTGGTTGGGAAGAGTTACCAAGAGATTATCTAAATGTGGTGTCTCATCCTAGTTTGACTACGACAAGTAGTAAGTTTCTGTTCAAAACAAATAATGCAATTGCAGTTAGAGACGAGAGTTATTACTTGTATTACGGTAACCCTAGTGCTGGTGTTCCAGCCAGTGGAGTGGTATCAACTTGGGATTATCAGGATGATTTCGATGATGCCGCAATTGGTGCTGATTGGACAACCTCTGGTACTGGTGCATTTACCGAAACTGGTGGTTATTTACAGATACAGCATACTTCTATAGTATATGCTACTAATGGTGGTTGGGATGATTGCCCTGTTATTTACAAAGCTATTTCTGATGAAGAGATAATGTTAGAAACTAAGATTACTACAGAAAGCACACAGAACCATCAAGGTGGTATATTCGTATCAGACGGTACGAGACAGAATGCTATATTATTCGGTTTGAGAGATACTAGCAATACGTTGTATGTGCAGGGTTCTTACATAGTATTTAATAAATTGGTGGATTCTGGTACTCTTGCAGGTGCGGTTAACTATTACTATAGGTTGTACATAACTAGGGGTGGTGGCATCATGGTGTGGTATAGCACCAATGGTACTGCTTGGACATTGTATGGTGCGTGGAATGTTAAGTTTGATATAAAGTGGGTAGGTTTGTTTGTACGTAACACCACATCTACTAATAACAACTACCAGAGATTCGAATACTTCTACATGACCAACCGCAGTCTTGCTTCTGCTATTGATGAAGAAGCACCACAATATGGTAGAAGAATGAGAGGCAGGAAAGGTTTTAAGAACGGTTCACTTGTTCCATTCAACCAGTTCTAGCGAGGTGGGGAAATATGTTGAGGTTTAGTGGTACGATGACAAGACAAACAGAAATAATTGATGTTGTAGAGCTAACACCAAACGAGGTGGTAGCGAAGGTCAATGCCGCAAGCAATCAAATCACTAGGGATGATGCTGTTACCGCCGACACCGTATCTGGATGGTCTGACGTTATACATGAGATAAGAGATTCTTGGAAGCAGAAACCAGACAAGGAAAGAGGTGTCATTTTCAGCGAACCTACCAGTGGTCACATGGTTGTTTGTGCAATAAACAGAAAGAACACAGGTGATTATGAGTTTATATATGACGACCAACCTGTAGTATAGACCTGTCACCTAAAAGGGGCGGAATATGGCAAGGGATGACGAAAATAAGGTATTGAATACCGTCCGTAGCCCCGAAGACGCTGAAGGTCATAAAGTTGCATTAAAGTATGTCTTCAATCCAGAGAAGAAAAAGTTTTATCCTGACAGTGGAGACTTGTATTCAGCAGAACCACAAGTACACCGCCAAAATGTAACTTCAGTGGACAGTGAAGACCCACCGTTGAGTGCTGGTATTGAGTGTGAGGGTTTTAGAAGATGCATGTTTGACATCATTGTTCAGGGGACTAATATAACTACATTGAAAGTTAGACTACTTAAATGGAACACGAAAGCTAACTCTTGGTTTCCTAATGGTGTGAGTGTAAAGTTGAACGATGCAGAAGGATTCTTAGCATCAGGTGGCAAAGTAAGTTTGATAGAAGATGAAGCATTCGGGGCTACGATTTTTTTGAAAGTATCGGAATTTATCGGAGACGCTTTCAACATGGCAATTTATTGTGTCTTGTGTTAGGGCGTTGACAGAATTTGCCTTTCATGGTATAATGGCTGTATAAATTGAGAAAAGGTAAGGTTCTGGCGGGCGTTGACAAAATCGAAAAAGTATGCTATAATGACTAAAGAAGATAAAAAATGCCACGAAACTTGGGGCTTGACAACAGCCAAAAAGTGTGGTAATATAAATAATAAGGAGAGTCTAAAAAAATGAGTGAATTTGGTAAGACTGTGGACGAAAGCAATAGACCGAAGACAAAGGGTAAGGGTAGTTCCGATTACGTGAAGATTGGTAGTGACCATCAGACGGTAATCAGAGTGTTGGATGCAAAACCAGAAGTGGTTTGGTCACACTTTGTTCCGAAGGGACACCACCAGTTTCCTAAAGCAAATGCTGGTAAGGGAATGAGCTTTACTTGTCCTGGGTTTGAGACCTGTCCGATTTGTGCTTGGAACAAAGAGCAGAGAAAGAAAGACGAAAAGACTAAGGATGTTCTGAACGCAAGAAAATTGTACACCTTTAACGTTCTGGACAGAACTTCTGTAACTACCTGTCCTAGTTGTGGTGCGGAACATTACGAAGCTAATAATGCTTATCCAAGTGAATGTGAGTGCGGTACTGACCTCACCCCTGTTGAGGCAAAAGCACGTAACAAGATTCAAATCATGCAGAAGGGTAAGAGGATTGTAGACCAGTTCAAGTCATTCGAGGAAGAGCCAGAGCTTGGCGACCTCAGAGGATACGACATCAAACTGGATACAAGAGGAAAGGGTAGCGAGTCAATGACTACTTGCGTTCCCAAGCAGAAGAGCAAGATTGACATGAAGAAAGTTGTTGGTGAGGATTGGGAAGCCAAACTCTACAACATCAAAGAGATTGTCGCACCGCTCCCTGCTGAAGCCATAAAGAGAATCCTTGCTGGTGAGGACTTCTATACAGTTCTTGGCAAGGGTAAAGACGAAACAAAGACGGCTACAAGTTAATATAGCGATGGAGCGGTAGGGCATCGGCTTTGCCGCTCCATTCTTTATGGGGAACGGAATGGTAGCAACATTAGATGAAAACAATCAGAGTCGGAGTTGGTGGTACAATCAACTTAATTTAAGTGATGATTGGAACTCAATGCCACTAGCAGAACGTACAATCCTGTCAAAGAAGTTACAAAGAGCTTTGTTGGATTTGACGCAACTTAATATGACCCAAAAGGAAATGGATGACCTTCTTATTAAGTTTGACCAGTCTACGGTGTGGGATGCTATTTTGGCATTGGATAACTTGGCAGGTAAAGAAGGTAAGACACGTTGGGAATTGCTGGCTTACTTAAAGAAGACAGCAGATGGCATGTGGAAAGCCCAACATCCAAGTAGACAGATAACGTGGCAACGTAAAGATAAAGAACCTGTCAACAAAAAGGAAAGATTACCTGCTGATTGGGAGAATGTAGAGAGGAATGACCCGACTAAATTCAATAAGAAGTTTTGTCGAGTCTGTAAACGTAAACTTAGAGTAAACAACACAACTGGTGTTTGTTCTAAGTGTCAGAGTCATGGAAATGGGAAGGACGACAGTGAACATTAGTATGAAGGTGGTGGACGACCTCAAAATTCGTTCACGCAAGACAGACGAAATACTTGGTGTTTGTCCAGTCTGCGATTGCAAAGATGCCAACTTCAATACTAATAAACTTACTTGGAGATGCTGGCATTGTAATGCATCTGGTAGGATTATTCCTGATGAGGGATATGTATTCAAGGAAGTAGAAGAACCATCTTTGGACATTCCAGAGGTTAGAAAATTATACTTGTCTCTCGCACAGAAATATCACAGTAAACTAACGCAACCTGTTCTGGAATATCTAAAAGGAAGAGGATTAACACAACAGACAATTGATAATTTTTTGTTGGGGTTTTGTCCTACTGATTTCTTTGATGATTATTCAAATAGGTTAGCAGAAGATTCGGGAATTCTATACCAGAACTATCCAGTATTGACAAACAGAGTGACTATCCCATACGTAGCAAACGGTGAAGTGACTGATTTGCGTGGTAGGATAGTTAATAGTGTATATACATATAAGGACGGCACTCCAACATATTCTAGTCTTAGTGGTAATCACAGAACTAGGGGAGCTACGTTCTTGTTCAACTATGATGTCATAGGCAAGAGTAATCGGGTAATACTTACTGAAGGTGAGTTCAAAGCAATTGTAGGTTATCAACATGGATTTCCTGTGGTAGCAATGCCAGGTATTCATGGATGGCAAAAAGAATGGGCAATTCTGTTCAAGGATAAAGAATTGATTCTTGCACCAGACAGTGATGGTTTTGGTGGCAGTCATTCACCCGCTTATCAGATGGTCAACATGATTGCAAAAGACGTACCAAACGCTAAGGTAGCCATTCTCAGATTGATTAAGAGAACTGAAAAGGAAGATATTGACTCAATGATTGTGGGTGGTGGTATCAAGACGTTTGAAAGAGCGATTGCGGGAGCACTTCCAGTAGATGTTTGGCTAAGACAAGAGGAAAGAAAAGGATATGGTAGAAAAAGACAATAAAGATATTGACGCAATCGAAACTGAACTAGAAACAGTCAGTGAGAATGCTGGTGGTTCTCAGGACGTTATTGAGGCTGAGGACGAAGAGACAAAGATTCCTATATCTTATGATAGTGCGGAAGAAGCTCTTCTTAGCATGTTTGTGTGGGATGCTGATATTGCTACACTAATTGCTCAGAGCGGTCTACGAGATAACCATTTCTTGAAGAGAAAGAACAAGTTATTGTTCCCTGTTCTTATGGACACCAGATTAAAGAGTGGTGCTTGCACATTCGATATTGTGGCTGATGCTTGTGAAAAGGAAACTCTACCAGATGGACAATCCTTACTTGATGAAATCGGCGGAATGCAAGACCTTACAAAAACAATCAATTCATGTCCAGAAGTCATTGACTTGAAGGTTGCTCAAGCGTATATTGATATTGTTATGGAACAGTACAAACTGTCCAGAATCAAAGAGAATATGCGTTGGATATTAAGTCAGAAGAAGTTTGATGATAACAAGATTATCGAAAAACTCTCTATGGCACAACAAATATTGACAGAGAACCTTAATAGGTCTGGACTGACTGGATTAGATGAGTTGCTCGTTGAGTCATATGACAGGTTCAAGGAAAGGAAAGCCAATCCAGAAATCTACGAAGGAATTAAGACTGGATTTTATTGGATAGACAAGTTCAAGGCAATCGGAAAAAAGAGAGTGTGCGTGTTGGGTGCTCGTACCAACATTGGTAAGAGTATTTTTGTTGGTAACGTAGTAACTCATATGATAACGCATGACACTAAAACACTTGTGTTCACACCAGAGATGGACAGAGAAACATACGTTGACAGAATGCTGTGTGCTCATGCTGGTATTGACATAGACAGATGGAAAGCGGCAATCATTGATAACAAAGAATTGGACATAATATCTGCGGCTAGAACAGGGTTGATAGAGAAAGCGGCACGTAATCTGTTTATCGAGGACAAAGGTTCTCAGACCTGTAGTTTCATCTTGAACAGTGTTAAACGTCACATGCTTAACCATAAGGTTGATGTGGTGGTAGTTGATTACTTACAGAAGATGAAGTATTATGGTGATAATACCAAGAGAGCTATTACAGACATTATGGAACGGTTCTGTTCTTTTGCAAAGGACAACAACATATCCTTCATCGTAGTAAGTCAGCTAAGACGTAGCGAAGACCCTGAACCTCAGATGAATGAGTTGAAGGAAAGTGGTGACATCGAGAACTTTGCGGATAGTGTAATCCTGCTTCACCGTAGTAGTACATTCAAGATGGGTGAACGTAACAAAGGTTGGTATAAGATTGAGAAGAATAGACAGGGAAGATTGAGTGACCATGTTGCGTTAAAGTATGATGAAAACATCTTGAAGTTCACTGAAGTTGATATTCCAGACGAGAATGCTGAAAGTAAGGATAGTTACTTTAATGAAACTGTCGCTGACGAAGACCAAGGAAAGTAAATGACTAAAAAAGGCAAAGATTTTGAAAGAGAGACAGCCGCACTACCTGGCAAAAGAGTTGTAGGTAAGCACACTGTTGATATTGGCAGAAGAGTTCCCTATTCTGGTATCTACGGAACTATAAGTGGACAGGCAGATAATGCGGGTGATGTCCATTGGAATCTACCTTGGTTTAATCACGGTAAAGGTGTTCAGGTAGAGTGCAAGCACGGATATGATGATGCTAAGAAGGGAACGATGTGTCCTACCTGTGGTAAGAAGTTGGACAAACCTATAGAGAACCAGAAATCAATGACTATCTATCGTGAGTGGTTTGATAAGCATATGGCACAGGGTGAAGACCTAGATTTTTATCCCCTGTTTGCAATGAAATTTAAGTTCGCTAAAGAAAGCAAGTTTATGGTGATTCCATTTAGTGCAATGGCTAAAATGCTGAAAGATATGGAAGATTGTTGGCTTGAACTGGAAGAGTTGCGAAATGAGCAAAAGAAGCAAAGAGCGGCAAAATCTCACTGATGAATTAGAACTAACTGAATATGATATAAATATCAGTAGAATACTCAAGAAAACATCCAAAAACAAGCAAAAATTAAAGGAAGCAAAAAGGTGGCGTAGTAAGACCTATCGCCAAAGGAAACAGGGTAGATTTATATTCAGGAGAGGAACGAGTAGTGGAGATAATTAACGCATCGGTTACCATAGAAGACCCAATTGACGAGTTGGCAATTCTCACCAAACTTGAGAAAGCTGGTAGAACAGCATACAAGTCAGAGGATAGGATTACGAAAGGTTCGGCGGAGAAATTCATTCGTGGTATTATTAAGTCAGGACATGGTAGCGTTCTGGAACATGTATACCTCACAGTGAAATTCATTGTTGATAGAGGTGTGACCCACGAATTAGTCAGACATAGGATAGCATCCTATACACAGGAATCAACCAGATATTGTAACTATAGTAAGAAAGGTGTCGTGTTCATTCGACCACCTTGGGATTTCACCGAATCAGACCTCGATTTTCTAGAGTTGGTTGAGAAACAATACAACAAGAAAATTGCTGAAGGTCAGACACCACAGCAAGCGAGAGCGTATCTTCCCAACTGTTTGAAGACTGAAATAGTTACTACAATGAACATTCGGGAGTGGAGACATGTTCTTGGTTTGAGAACGAAACCAGATTGTCATCCACAAATGAGAGAAATAATGAGTATGCTTCTAGCAGAGTTCAAGCAGAAGCTACCAGTTTTGTTTGAGGACATATAATATGGAGAATAACCCATGAGCGTGAGAGTTACTAAAGCTTTACGTGAAGCGAAGAAACAAATTGAGCAAGCGAATTATCCTAATGTCACAGGTGTAGGCATAGGGTACAAGAGAATAGACGGAAAATCTACTAAAGAGCTTGTTGTGGTTGTTTTTGTTAATAGAAAACTAGGTAAGAAAGACCTATCTATTGATTCGGTTATACCAAAGGAAGTTGTCACGACAGATGGCAACATACAGACAGATGTAGTTCAGAGTGGTGAGTTTGCAGTAGCTCGTTTAGACGGTTTACTCACAGAATTATGTGAGAGGAAAAGACCCATCGCTCCAGGTTATTCTGTAGGACATCCAGATGTAAGTGCTGGTACTATAGGTTTAATCGTAAAAAAACCACAGACGGCAAGCTTTGCATACTAAGTAATAACCATGTTTTGGCTAATATAAATCGAGCCAAAATTGGTGACCCTATCAGACAACCTGGCTGTTATGACAAAGGAACAGAAAAGGATATTGTTGCCCATTTGGATAGTTTCTACCCGATACACATTATAAAACGTGGTAGACGCAATCTACTTGGTGAGAATCGCAACCTGTGTGATTGTGCTATTGCAACTATAGATGAAGGAATTAAATTTTCTGAGATGGTTGAAAATATAGGAAAACCGACTGGTACTATAAACGGAAGACTTGGTATGAAGGTTCGTAAACTAGGACGAACTACAGGATACACCGAAGGAGAAATAATCGCAGTATCAACTACGGTTAAACTCAAAGTCGGTTCAGGGGTTGCCGTCTTTTCTGACCAATTAGTTGCTAGTAAAATGTGTGAAGAAGGAGATTCAGGTGCGGCTGTGTTTGATAGAGGGACAAAAGTAGTCGGTTTGCTTTTTGCAAGTGGACATGAGGTTTCCCTGATAAACAAAGTAACAAACATATTTGACGCACTGAAGATTGAGTTACCTTGAAAAATCGTTTCTATAAACTATTTACCAAAGAAGAAATACCTAACAGTAATGAAAGAAGAGCCGTAAACTGCTTCTATGCTGACATGGTTAAATGCAATGAACGCATAGAGAAGAGATGCAAGAGAGAACTTTATGGCTTATGGATTAACTGCCCAAAACAAACTGGTAAAAGATACAAAGGAGAAGAGGTTAAATAATGATTGATTGGACTTTTGATAAGTCAAAGCGACTAACAGAACTTGTCTGTGACCCTGAAAGGTACAGTGAGAGTAAAATCGCTGAGATTATGACGGATGAATTTGGTGAGGACTTTACTAGGGATGCTGTTCATAATAAAATTACACGTCTAGATGCTAGGTCGCTTCTGGATAGACCAATAACAGACATAATGCCATACTATACAAAGTATAAGGACATTATTCAAAGTGATGATGCTGTCGAGAAAAGGTTTGAGATAAAACCAAATCAGATGGTTGTGGAGATTCCAAAAGAGAACCTAAAGATTCTTCATCTTGGTGACCCACATATTCCGTTCCAGCATGATGAGCAAATACAAACCGCAATGAATCGTAATGCATCTGCGGATATTGTAGTGACAACCGAGGTAATGGATTGTTATTCCATATCACGGTTCAATAAGAACTTGAGCATTCCTTTCGAAGTCGAGGTAGATAATACGGTTAGATACTTCGAAACATTGAGCGAGAACTTCCCATTGACTATTGTT
>Ga0209323_10000275_pt1 | contig 32523 bp, 29 predicted proteins | sample Rifsed19ft2_FD_184014 | JGI IMG/M metagenome (GOLD analysis project Ga0209323, IMG submission 184014) | Soil microbial communities from Rifle, Colorado, USA - sediment 19ft 2 (version 2) | ecosystem: Environmental > Terrestrial > Deep subsurface > Rock core/Sediment | place: Rifle, Colorado...
ACCCAAGAAAGAGATTCTAAACAATCGCTAATAAGTCCCTCTTCATTTTTTACCAAAACAATTCCCGAGATTTTCATTTCCAGCTCCCTTTCTCAAATCTTCCCAAATAGAAATCCCTTATCCCTATCTTCTGCCATTTTCTCCCTTTAAATAAAAGTCGGATACTTTCCCTAATCAGGGCAGCCTTGGTCCTTAAGGGGGCGTAGGTTAAACCAAAAAGCATTCTGTTTCTGGTTATGAAGTAATCGTTCAGCTCGCTTCCAATCCCCGAGCTTTGGGAAACCTTGTGCCAAAGACGCGCTGGGGGCGCATACAAGACCTTCCAACCAGCTTTTTTGGCTCTTTGGGAAAGATCGGCATCCTCGATATAGGCAAAGTACCTTTTATCAAAAAGCCCGACCTCTTTCAAAACCTCTTTTTTAACAAAAAGGCAGCAGCCTGTAGCAAAGTCGGTCTCAGAAACTTTATCAAATTGTCCTTTGTCTACCGCATCAACCCCGTGATTTGTCCCATAGACATTTTTCCAATCGATATCGCCCCCCGCATACCAAATAGCTTTCCCCAAATCCTCTTTTTTGTAGCGGCTGCGGTATTCGTAACCCTTTGCAAAATAAATCTTGGGGGCCAAAATTCCGGCTTTGGGATATTTTTTGAATACCGCCAATAAATCACAAATTAAATTAGCCTCAACGATTGTATCGTCGTTAAGGACCATTACGAAATCCGCACCTTGCCCAAGAGCCCTTCTTAGCCCCACATTATTGCCTTCGGAAAATCCCAGGTTTGTCTTATTTGCGATAAGTAAAAACCTTCCGTTGCTCATTTTGAAATTTCTAAGAGCCTTAACCGAATCATCTTTTGAAGCATTATCAACCACCAGAGTTGTTAATTTGAAACCTGCAACGTTAAGTCTCTCTATACTTTCCAGTGTAGCGAGAGTATCGTCCCGCCTGTTGAAACTTAAAATGAGGATATAAACATTAGGCAATTTAGCCATTTTTCCTTAAAAGCCTTCTTTTTATCTTGCTCGGGATTGAAGAGATAAACCCTCCTGTTTTGATTTTTGCATCCGTGAGCCACCAGTCTATCTCCTTTATGGAATTTTTCATTTCTTTATCTATTTCCGGAAGGCTTATCGTCTGTTCCAGGAATTTCTCGTTCTGCCAAACCTTAAGATAAAGGATAAGTTCGCTTCCCGCCTGTAGAAGAGAAACGGCCAAACCGTGTAACCCGTCTTTATAACCCTCTCCGGCAAAATATCTGCCCAAAAATTCACCCAGGGGTTTGGTAATTATATCCTTCCAAATAAATCTGTGTTTGGCCTTAATAAGAAGCTGGGACTGGATCTCGGTATAGCGGTTCATCCGCTCTAAATACTGTTCAATCGAATCGTAGTTGTGGTGAATTATAGAGAATTCTTCCTTTTCGGGAAGGTCTGCTCCCTTTCCCTGGGTCATGGGAACCGAGTGGATAACCTCGTTCCAAGAAACATGGCCTTTTTTGAAAAAACGAATATTCAAATCCGGCCACCAGCGGGAATGTTTCAACCACTTCCCAAAAACAATATTTTTTCTGGGAATTCTAAAATAATCTGCATTGGGTTTTAGGGAAATTTTCTTAAGCTTGGCGGCCAAACTTTTCGGCAACTCTTCATCAGCATCCAGTATAAGAATCCAGTCACCCGTGGCTTTCCCAACGGCAAAATTTCTTGCCGGCTCAACGTAACCTACGGGTTTATGGAAAAATACTTTAGCCCCAGCTTTCTCGGCAATGGCTAGCGTTCCATCGGAGGATTCCATGTCAACGACCACAACCTCATCCGCAAAGGTTTTGACGGAGGCCAGTAGTCGAGGCAGGTTCTTTTCCTCGTTAAGGGTGTTGATAACAACCGAAATCTTTCCCACACCTAAATTTTACCACTTGTGAGGCTAATATACGACTTTGTAGATATCTACCAGCTTATTTTCAAAAAGCCGTGTTAATCCCAGCTGTCCCTCTCCCAACGTTGCCCTTTGGGGTTTTACCCAATAGACATAGCTTATGTTGTTACTCTTTAAGAATTCCCGAACTTCTTCCTTTTTAAGCGTTGAATAAAAATTAAGAACTTTTTCTCTTCTTTCTCTCCAAGCGTAGCCTGTTATATCCAGATTAACCTCATCCTCCAGAAAAACGGGCTTCTTGGCGAAGGCTGATACATAAGCGGTTGATTCGTAAAGATAAAGGGGCCTGGGAGGATTTGCTTCCGCTTCTTTGGCTTTAAACTTGTCAAAAGGGTAGGTCAAAACAACCCCCATGGGTTGAGTTGATAAAAACTTTAGGGCCTCAAGCTCCTCATTGGAAATCATTGCCGGGGGTCTGGCCGGAAGATAGTGTCCCAGTGTCCCGATTGTGGTCGGTAAAGTCAAGGCAATAAGGGCGATAACTTCAATACTATATAGTATGGGGCTTTTAGACTTAAAAGAAATTTCTGCGAAGGCCACCCCTGCAAGAATTCCCGAGAAGAAGAGAGAGTAATAGACAAATTGGATTGTGTTCCAGGGAGTGCCTTTTTGTAGGAAAAACATCGGGAGTACCACGCCGGCAATTATTATGGTCATCAAAATAATTTCTACGGATGTTAAATTTTTTATGTTCTTGAGCCATTTTATGACCAAAATTTCCTTGATAATTCTGGTACCCATATTTCCCACCCAAAAAATTACAAAAGCTACCAGATATGCCGGAATGGCTTTTAGCCAAATATTTCCCAGGCGATAATTTGTCATGGCCGAATAAAATCTCAGCCAGCCAAGCCTGTCGGTAAGGCCCATCATCGTCTCCAAAAACCAAAAAGGCTGAAAGACAAGAAGATTTACGGAGTCTTTACTAAACAGGAAGAATAAGACAAGTGAAAGAGCAAGACTTCCGAAAAATGCTTTAAGCAAAAAATAATTGTTGTTTTTGATCCGGTCGTAAACACCCGAGACCAAAAGTGCTCCCAGCCCCAAAACCCCCGCATAGGCTTTGATTTGTACCAGGATGCCAAAACAAAGGACTATCAAGAATATATTCTTTCTTTTGACAAGAAGGATCAGGCCAACCAAAAGAAGTACCAAAGAAAGGGCAAAGGGGGGGTTAATCAGGGTGGAGATAGACTGCTGGGCCCAGAACATACTCTCTCCCTCAAACGTTCCCTGCCTTAGAAGACTTACCAGCCAACCAAAACTTCCCCCGAAATAAACAAAAAATGTCGCCCAGAATGCCGCTTTCTTCGATTTCCTCCAAATAAAAACGAATTTGTAAGTCAGGACCCCTATCAGAAAGGCCAGAATCGGAGGAATAATCTGAAAATACAAATCAGAAATCGGAATGCTCGTAAGTTTATGCAAGGCCGCCAGGATTAAGTCGAAACCGGCATGATAATTTTTTAAGGCCTCCCCGGCGAATGTGGGCATTTCAAACGACCCGCGGGCAAAACCCTCAGCCAAAGCAATGTGCCAAACGCCGTCGTGACCATTCGGACCCCAAAAACCCATCCCGTAAGAATAGGGAAGGCCACTTTTTACCATGACCAACGACCAAACCAAGGTCCCCAACAGTATTAAGGCCATAGATAAGAGGATATTATCTTTGAAAAAGAGTTGTAAGACTTTTTTTAACATCGGTTACCAAGGAACCTCCGAGAATAATAAAGCTTACCGTCCCGTAAACTCCTATTCCCACCAACACCAGAATGCCAACCGAATAAATATTTACAGGAAGTATATCCCTTAAAAGAAGCATCGAGCCCGCCATGGCAAGGGCTGAGAGTCCGGGTTTGACTATCCCATCGAGAATAGAATACTTTACATATTTATGGACGATGTACATGGCTACCACCGAGCTTAGTCCGACAAAAGAATATCCCAAGGCAGCTCCATTTACACCAAACTTCCAGGCCAGGACCGGAACAAAAATCCAAGTCAGGGCTGTCCACATAATCATTAGCTTAAAAGTTGTTTTGATGCGGCCTATGGCATTAAGCAGGTTGGTGAGCTGGGTTGTGGCCGCGGCGAAAACCACATTCACGCTGACAAGGGCCAGGGGGATAAGGGCCGGTTCCCATTTTTCGTAGCGGGGAATTATTTTTACGAAAACGGGGGCCAAAACCAAAAGCCCCACAACCGATGGGAAAACCAAAAAGCAGACGAAAAGGATCGAGCGGGTAACCGTACGGGCCAACTCCTCTTTGTTCTCTTGCATCCTGGAAAAGGCCGGGAAGGTAACTCTGGTAACGTTGTCAAGGAAAAACCTTAAGGGAATCTGGGCCCATTTCTGCGCCCAACCCAAAAAACCGATTCCGACCGGACCCAAGACTGCTCCCAAAATAACTGTCATTCCATCGTCTTTTAGGGTTGCCAGAAAAGTATTTATTTGATAAGGAACACCGAATGAAAGAAGCCTTTTTAAAGAGGTTCCAGAAAGGGCAATGCCGGGTTTCCAGGGGCGGATGATATAAATCGCAACCAGTCCAACAACTCCCCTTAAGATAACTGCGTAGGCGAAGCTTCTTATTCCCATCCCTTGCCAAGCCAAAAATACTGCAGTGAAGTTATAAACCAAATTCTCTAAAACCTCCGGGATAATTAACTTACCAAAATTAAGATCCCTCTCCAAAAGGACCGAGGGAATTGTTTTCAAGGAAGAAATGAAAAAAGATAATCCCAATGCATAAAGAAGAAGCATTCCATCAAACGAGAGAGAGTAATACTTTTGTAGGAAAGGTGTAGAAAGATAAAGAACAGCCAGAAGAATCAAAACCAAAATTTGCTGGACTGTAAAGGTAGTTCTTAGATCAGTATCTTCAACTTTTTCTTTTTTTTGTATTAAGGCTGCGGCCAGCCCGATATCGGAGAAGTAGCGCAAAAAGTTAACAACAGCCGAAACAATGAAGAAAATGCCAATCTCTTTAGCATCCAAAAAGACGGATAAGAAAAACCATGCCGCGAAGGTAAAAATTTGTAGCAAGAAGGTTCTTCCGGTTAGAACGATTACTCCCTTAACTGCCCGGCTTTTGACAGTCTCCAAACTTATTTCAGAACTCGGATCTAAATGGCTATCTTCCTCTAATAGGCTCACTCTAGGTTTCATTGTATCATTTAGAGCCTGCTGTTAAAATGTAATATGCTTAAAAATCTAATTAAGCTAATCCTCCTCGTTTTCTGGCCCCTAACCTTTTTTCTAGCAAACAACACAACTGACTTTCTAACGTATTTTTCCATCTCCGCTTTAATTTTCCTGACATTTTTTCTCTTTAATAAAAAATACTCCTTTTATCTTCTTCCCTTGATAGCTATTCCCTTCATCGATCCTAAACTTTCCGCTTTTCCAATTCTCGCATCGGCCGTTGCCTGGTTTTTGGAAGCAAGGGAACCCCGTAAATTGATTTTAAATTGGACAACCGCTGCTCTTTTTTTATCTATCCTTGCAGTCGGCATTCAATGGAAGGAGTTTAAGAACCAGACTGTTTTCTTTTCCGATTATGAAGCCCAGCAAAAGGTCTTAAGAAATATTACTTTGTACCCCAATGTTTTCTCGGCTCGTCTCTTTCAAAATAAAGTCAGAATTGTGTTTGACAAATTTAGTCAGAACTTTTTTGCTCTGACCGACCCCAATAATTATTTCTTTTCCTATCACCCCCGAGAGGGTGTTGTCTCTTCCCAGAACCTTGTTAAATATCCATTTCTAGGAATAGTCTATTTTCTCTTCGGACTTTTCTCCATCAAAACCCTTAAATCAAGAAAATTTATTGTCTGGATAGTTGTTGCTCTTATGGTTTCCCTTTCAGTCTTAAAAATTTTCGATAGGAGCGATTTCACCCTTTGGATTCCTTTAAGTTTAGTTACCGTTTACGGCGTGGACGTTTTTTATAAAGCCCGGCCCAGATTATTCAGGCTATTTTCTTTTTTCTTTATTTTCTTTTCCGCAATTGAGCTAATACGTATCTTAGTGGTTTTATAATGAAAAAAAATCTGATAATTGCCGCCATCCTTTTCTTGTCAATTGGCATTGCCGTACTGACCAGAGTTTACAAGCTTGGAGAAGCTCCGGCCGGTCTTTATATCGACGAAGCGGGCCAGGGCTATAGCGCTTATTCAATCCTTAAAACAGGTAAGGATGAATTCGGGGAGGCCTTCCCGATTGTTTTTAGATCATTCACGGATTTTAAAACTCCTGTCTATATCTACCTTCTTGTTCCTTTAATCCCGATTTTTGGCCTAAGTGCATTTACGGTCAGATTTCCCTCGTTTTTCTTCAGCATTCTTACTATTCCCCTTTTATATTTTCTTTTAAAAAGAATCTCTCCAAAACCGATTGCGGTAGGTATTTCTCTATTGGCCTCTTTTCTTTTGGCCTTATCTCCCTGGCATATTCTTTTCGGCCGAACCAACTTTGAATGTAATGTAGCCCTCTTTTTCTTTCTGGCAGGAGTCTATTTCTTTTATAGAGGCCTTGATAAACCCAAAAATCTTATTCTTTCCGTGATTCTTTTTTCAATCGCCATTCCTTCTTATCATTCCCAAAGAATAATCACTCCTCTTTTTTCCCTGCTCTTATTTCTCAGGCATAGAAAAAAACTACTCCTTTCCTCACATTTAAAATACCTTATAGCGGGACTTATCTTGGGTTTTATTATTCTTCTTCCCACAATCTCTGTCTCCCTTACCCCAGGTTTTCTTGCACGAGCAAGCGGGCTGAATATTTTTTCCTGGCATAGACAAGCCCCATGGGGCTATATCCCCAACCTTTCCCAAATTGTGGACTTAATCGTAAATAATCCCATTGTTCTTTCCACTAAAGAGTTTTTATCATTGTATTTTTCCTATCTTTCCCCAAGAAGTATGTTTGCCTTGGGAGATTACGGACCCAGAAGTTCTTTCCCGGAACTTTCCACTTTTTTCCTCTGGCAGCTTCCTTTCTATATAGCTGGGCTCTACGCCCTCGTAAAAAGAAAGTTTGACGAGCTTTCATTTTTTACAATTGCACTTTTGATTATTTCTCCCATTCCGGCAGCGATAACCCGAGACCCATATTCGACAATACGCGCCCTACCTTTAGTCATTCCTCAAATTATTATTGTCTCTCTGGGAATTCATGCTTTCTGGCAATTTCTGCAAAAACGGGTATATAAAATTCTAGCCCTTGCCGGATTTTTCCTAATTATCTTTTATTCCTTAGGAAAACTTTATAGCTCGGTTATCATTCTTAACGAATACTATCGAGCCAGCGAGTGGGACTACGGATGGAGAGAAGTCGCCCAAACGATTAGCCGACTTAACCCAACCCTCCCGGTTGTTGTAGATACTGCCCGGGATGAACCCTACATTTCTCTTCTTTTCTTCCTTAAATTCGACCCCGCCACTTATCAGAAAGACAACGTGGAAGTTAAATTGAGTGAATATTACACCGACATGAACCGCCTTGGGGTCAGAAAAATAGGGCATATTGTCACCCGCCCCATCGATTGGAAACCGGACCTTAAAATTAAGCAGTATCTGGTCGGGGACTCTCTGGCCATTTCAACCCAACAAATAGAAGTCCACGGTCTAACCCTTGTCAAGGAAGTTTATTATCCGGATGGCTCCCCGGCCTTTAGAATTGTGCAGACTAACCCTTAAATATAATTCCCTTCAGGGACTTTCTTGATATTGCCAACCAGGAAAAAATCGAGGTAACCGAGATTAACCTCAGCAAAAGATAATCGTTGTTAATGAAAGGATGGTTAATCTCGTTATACTTTCTTCTGTAAAAAGACCAGAAAATATTCAGAAAAACATTCAAGTTCAGAACTGCCCCCATAACTAACAACTTCGGCTTTGTAAGTAGCAAAACAATAAAGGGCGCAAATCCGGCAAAGAAGTATCGCTCAAGCATATTGGTCATAAAAAGATAAACGCCGAAGCTAATAATGAAAATCCCGGAAATTAAGGCAAACAGTTTATTTTTACTTTTAAGAAAAGCTACAAAAACAGTTATGTTTATTACGATGTAGGCAAGCCAGGCAATGACATTGGCAGGAATCCCGGCAATAGGGCTTGCCAGAGAACTTTTATTTATCTCCAGAAATATGGTGTAAAAGTTAAAAGCTGAAGAGGAAGCCATGGAGGCGCCGATGGCGGAGGGCAATAATCTTTCCTTGAACACAAAAGCGGTAAAGTCGAATAGACCGTTTTTAGCGAAAGGTAAAGTGCTCATCACGTAAACAAGGAAAACGAAAAAAGATGCTAATAAGAGATGCTTTATCTTGGGCTTCATTGAGAAAAAAACAAAACCAAAAAATGGCAACAGATAGACCCAATTGGGCTTTATATAAAGACCGGCAAAAAATAGGACAGCAGAAATTACAAATTTCTTCTTAATAAGTAAAATAAAGGCCATTATCCCGATCAGCGCCACCAGGCTATCGATTTGTCCCCAAACCGAACTTAAGAATATGGTCACGGGGTTAAGGAAGAACAAAAAAGATCCCAGGTATGCTTTTTTAATATTCCCGCTAAATTTAAGTATCAACTTATAAACAATATAGGCCAACCCCAGGTCGGAGAAGAAAGCGGGAATCTTAAGAAGAAGGTTATAGCCATAGTCATAAAAAAAGACAATGAAGGCGGCCGGGGGGATTTTTATCAGATTATGCAGTTGGGCCAAAACGTATTTGTGGTCGAAAAGCCAATAGGCGACCGCGAAGATAAAAGAGCTCATGGGAGGATAGTTGGGACGGGCAAAATCCCAATATTTATAAAAGTAAAATTCTTTTGGTCCCAATTCCCAGTATTTATTTCCCCACTCTTCAAAAATCAGAAAGTCGGTACTTATTCCGTGGCCCAGATTAATTAATAATATTCTCAAAGCAAAACCTAGAAGAAACAGGAGACCGACAGCAATCTTTATCTTGTTAGTCACTAAATCTTCTCTTTTTTGACATTACAAAAAATCCGATGGTTCCGATGAAAGAAACAAGGGTGATTGCATTGGCAATTTTCCTTATCGGAGTATTGTAAAGACGGGCATAGACCTCATGTTCTCCCGAGGAAAGACCAAACCAAATCCTCCCTGACTTTTCCTCTTCAGGAATATATTTGGTTACCTCTTTCCCATCTACAAAAATTTTCCAGTCCGGGAAGTCAAAAATATTTATTCTTATCGTAGCATCCGCACCTTCTATGTCTGTAGCAAATTTGGCCCAGTTTGTTCCTGATTCCATATTTTTTATCTCTCCTTCTCCTTTTACTATCTCCGCTAGTGTCTCTCTCGGAGAATTAGGCGCTATCTTGGCATAAATAGGCAAATAATCATAAATGCCTCCATTTTGCTGAAGTTCCCAGGCAACACCCCTAAACTTTTCTTCGTCCGTCAATGGCCCCATTTCCCCTCCTTTGGGAAGAAAATAATTCCAATTAAGAAAAACCAGAACAATTACCATTACACCGCTTAAAACTATTTTTTTCTTCCCTTTTAGAATCAGTCCCGGTAAGGCCCCCATTAGGAAGGAGAACGCAAAAATAACAATTGTCAAAAACCTCCAGGGAAATTGAACATACTTAAGAGGAGCAAATAAAAGCCAGATGGGAGTCGAGCGCGAATGGGCCATAAAAGCGGAAAGCCAACCAACAACAAAGAAGAAAATAGAAACAATCAACAAATTATCAACCTTCTTTGTTTTGATGTAGCGAAAGATAAGAAGAACAAAAACTACCAACGACAACACCCAATAAATGTTGCCTATTTGAAAAGACATGCCATCGTTAGTTATTCCCCAGGCCGAGCCACCGTATCCCCAGAACCTTGAGAATAAAAGTTGGCTCATGGTGACAAAATGGCCGGTGAAGTCAAAATAGCCCTGGAGGGCGGAGGAGAGGTGGGTAAGGCCATTCTCCACCAGTGCCGGCAAGGTAAAAAAGGAAGCCAGACCCAAAGCCAAAATTCCGGAAACTGTCAGGTGGGGGATTTTGGCGTAGGTTTTTTCCCTTACCAGATGCAAAAGCAGCCAAAGAATAAAGACCGGGGCAAAGATTAGAACCATAAGATTGTGCGACGTAAGGAGTGCGAACCAGGATAGGGCAAGGCTAATTATCCAAATCCAAACTTTTTTCTTCTCTTTAATCAACCGGTAGGCCGTCCATAAGATAAGCGGAAAGAAAGCCAGGGCCCAGGCCTCATTCATCGCCCCCCTGACGTAGATGTCAACTGCGTGATACGGAGCCCAAATATAAAATACTGAAGACACAACTGCCCCGGCCTTGCCAAAAAATTCTTTTGCCAAAAAATACATGGTTATGCCGGAAACCAAAAAAGACAATAGAAAGTTAGCCTTAACGGTTGCAACAAAAGAAAATCCTAATAGGCGAATCCCCTGCCCTACCAGATAGGGGAGTGGCGGATAGAAATTAAAAAGAGGAAAACCGAAACCATATCCCATGTCGGGAATCCAGCGGCAGGGAATCTGTCTGTCCAAAAAGCACTTCTCCATCTCAAGCTGTCTCATCATCTGCAGGTCGTCGTGCATAATAAAATAGCCGGGAGTCAAAAGCGTTCTTCCTGCGAGTAAGGCGAAGGCCAGAATGATGATCAAAGGCCAAAAGTTTGGGGAAGAAATTAATTTCCTAACCAAATTCATAGTTTGATAATATCACAGGGAGGTTTTAGAATTTAAGGCTTTCTGGGTAACCTCATAAAAAAGAAGGGCCTCTCGGCTTCCGTCTGGTCTTACCGCTTTGGGATAAACCGCCACAAGTTCCAGTCCCAACTCCTCCGCCTTCCCCCAGAAGCGCGTGGAATTAACCACCAAATACGTTTTATTGCCTGCCTTTTTTGATTCCAAAAGACTTTTGTCTACCTCGACAATCGGAAGACCGACCCCTTTGACGATGATGTTGGGGTACGAATTAAGGTAAATCTGAAGACCGTCCGGAAGGGTTCCGAAAAATCCTTCGGTACCAATAACCATAGTTTTGTCGGGATGGTTTTGATTCTCGGCAACCAAAAAATCGGCAGATTCTTTTATTCCCGTACCTGCAGTCCATTCTTCCAAATATCCAGACCTTTCACTCCTTGGTAAATTTGCCCTCTCGATATCCCAGATGAAAAAGTAATCTTGTTTGGCCGCTTGAAAAACAAAGACTATAAAAAGAATCGTCACCAGCTTTTTAACAACTCCCTTTCTGGCCAAAAAGGCCGATGCCCCGAGGATAAAAAGGAAAGGAATAGAAAATAGTATATATCTGGCGGTAAAGTTTTTGGCAAATTCAGCCTGGACAAGGATAGGCCCCAAAAACCAAAGCAGAAGAGTCAATGTCTCTTTCCAGTACTTTTTGATGTTTACGATAATGGCCAATGCAGCTAACAAGAATAAGGCTCCGGGCCCCAGAGCCAGTATCCATTCAAACGACATAGTCAGAAACGTCTTTAAAGGATTAAGGGGGCTTGTCAGGAAATGGCTTAACGGGTGTACATAGTCGCCGTTTCTGAGCGTAATCATGTTAAAGTTCGGCCCAAGTCTTAAAATGTTATACATTCCGTAACCTATGGCCAGGCTCACCCCAAATAAAAGAGCCAGTTTAATCAGATGAACTGGCCTTCTGGTTCTTTCTTTAGGCCATTTTGAAAAAACCCAGGTTATGGGGCTAAAAAGAACGAAAAACAAAGCGGGAGATTTTGTAAGAAGTCCTCCCCCTAGCGCAAACCCCGTTAACATCGCCAAATCTAGCCTTAAGGTTCTGGCTACCCATATTGCTCCAAGAAGCGTCCATACCCCAAACAAACTCAGGAGAGAGTCGACCAAAGCCATTTTGTCAAAAAAGACACTGAAAGGAGAAATCGCATAAATAAGACCCGCTATCAAGACCACCTTTTTGGATTTAAACAACGAATAGCTAAGCAAAAACACGCCCAGCAAAATTCCCAAGCCCGCAAACACGGACGTGAGTCTTCCTGCCACCAGAGGGTTATCAAATAGCTTCAAAAAAGGAATCGTTAGCCACATAAATAAAGGCTGTTTTCCGTCGGAAAGAGGCATAAATCTTAAGGTCGGCTCTGCTCTCATGACCTGCGACCAGCGAATATAGATAGCCTCATCAACAAATACCGGAACATAAGTCAAACTCGCCAGTCTAAGACCAAGAGCAAGGGCCAAAATTCCCATGCCTATTAGAATTGTTTTCCCCCACTTTTTCAGAAAGTTCCTCATTCTTTTATTTTATACCTTCCTCTTAAGGCATTTATCCTAACTTCGATCAAATCCCTTAGTCCTTCCCAGGAATCTTTTAACGGATTTATCCTTTCGGTTTCTTTGTGGTACCAGTTCACGTTAACTTCGGAAACTTTAAGTTTTAATTTTCTTGCAATATACAAAATCTCCAAATCAAATCCTGCCGTAACAGCTGCTCCTTTCGCAATTTTTTTGTCGTTAAATACTTTGATTCTCTCGAAGATTTTTCTTGCAGCTTCTTTTTTGAAGGCTTTAAAACCGCACTGGGTATCGGAATAAGGAAGTCTAAGAATAATTGTTCTAAGAATACTAAACCCCAAGGCCATCAGTTTTCTTAATAGGGGCGCCCCTTCCCTGCCCGTTCTTGAACCGATAACGATATCGCTACCCTTTTCAAATTTAGGAAAGAATTTCTCAATTTCGGAGATCGGAGTTGCCTGGTCCATGTCGGTAAAAAGAACATACTCTCCCTGGGCCTTGAGCATCCCGGCAATAACCGTTCCCCCTTTTCCTCTGTGGGGCTCTTTCAAAACTCTAAAACCATTATGGCTTCGGCAGTATTCCTCGACCACGCGGACAGTATTATCTAGCGAGCCATCATCGACTATCAAAACCTCCCAGGAAAAATCCTGTCTGGACAAAAAATCATAAACCAGATCAAGAACCCCTCTTTTTAGGTTCCTTTCTTCGTTATAGGCCGGAATGACAACCGATAAAAACATATTTATTACTCCGTATAACCAAACAGCGGGTCGGTTAGGTTTGAATTTGCACCACTACAACTTCTGGCAATGCCTTCTTTGCTATACCTTTTATAATCAGGATAGATTAAGCCCAAGGCACCAAAGGTTTTGTCTTCCTTAAAAATCTTCTTTAAAGGAAAAACGATAGTATAAACAGGACTTAGACTGTCAGGTCTATTTACATGCATATTCTCGAGCCAGAAGAAATATCGATATCCCAGGTCATATCCAGGATTGGTAATGTAGGAGACCGCAACACAGGGGTAACCGCGTTCTTGGGCATCTCGCTTAATCTCCGCCACTAGTGCTTTGCGGTAGATATATCCCTGCCGGCTATCCTGATAAGAGAAAAATTTAGACAGATTTAAGTAAGCAAAAAGAATAAGAAGGACAACCCCCACAAAACGGAACTTTTTTGAAACCAAAAGATGATAGATAAATAAAGTCAGAACCACTATCCAAACTACCAGGGTGGCGTTTAAATAATATTCTGACACTTGTTTGGAATAAAAAGTAAAAAACATAATTGGCAAGATGGTCCAAAGAGCCAAAACGGCAGCAAAATTTCTGGCCATTTTCTTTTTGATTACCAAAATAGCCAAGGCCAGAGCCAAAATTAAAGGAAGAAGAAAATAGTATTTCTGCTGGGGATACCAGACAATATTTGTCACGATATTGGAAAGGATATGCACTACGCGCCTAAATTGTTCGAAGAGGGAAAGCTCCGATCCCTGATTAGAAGCAAATGAATTTGCAACCGCCCTAATCTGCTGAAAATTGTGCCTAAATTCGAAAACAAAAAAAGGAATCGAGGTTGCCAAAAGAATAGCTATCCCAGAAATGACCTGCCTTACCTTAAATTTCCAGCGGGAGAGTATCAGGGCAAGAGGTATTACAATGGTTAGGGGAACAAGAGCCACAATTAGATGCCAAATGAGGCTAACCAAAACTCCCAAAACTATCAGGGCTTTTTTAGCCTGGCCCAAGAATATCAAACCTACCCCATACAAAAACCATATACTCCAAACAAAAACCGGAGTGGTCGGTACGGCCCCCCTATCACTCATTACTACAAAAAATGCAATCGCGTAGATGAATGCCCCAATTAAGCCTATTTCTTTTTTCTTAAAAAGCCTGCCAAAAACGTAGTAAGCGCTCCAGATGGTAAATGCGCCCAAGATGGCAGACAAGAAAATGGTTCCTGAGGGCTGCATTTTGGCCAGAAGATAAAAAGGCACTAGAAGATAATAATAAAGAGCTCCTATATATATCCCCTGGGTCGAAGTTTCTTGTCCGACCAAGCGGAAATGCTTATTGAGAACAATGTCTTTGACAATCCAGCTCTCCAGGTCGTTATCGTGGCCATAAGGAAGATAAATTTCTGCCTTATATAGCCGCAAAAATAAACCGGCGGCAATAATGACAAGGAGGATAAGACCGTACTTATCAAACCTTCTCTTTATCCATCTATATAAGTGGGTCATTTTTTTATATCCTTTCTCGCCTTTGAACCGTTATCCCGCCAAATTTAACTTCTTTTTCAACCTTACCTATCCCCTTTTGTCTTTTTAGCCAGGCCTCAAGCCTTTCCGGATGCGGCGGATCTACCTCATACAAAGTATAAAGGAGAGGAACTCTTTGGCTAAGTTCCTGCCCGCAGCGGAATTCTCCACAACGGTTAGTCCCCTGCCATAAAAACAAATAATCATACGCATGCGGTATAACCGGAGGAACATAAACATCCACATTAAAATTTTGACCCATGATAGATGCATCTTCAAAAATCCAGTCTATCGCCTGCTTTTGGTTTCCCAGTGCTATTGTTGTTGGTCCGTCAACCCCAGAGACAATGTAGTTTTTAATAGACATAAGATTATCTTTCAAAAAGAAAACCAAAAAAATAACGATGATCGCCTTTCCCCAGATGCTTTTTGAAAAAAGTCCCAAGACGGCTGCAAAAAATATTACGAAGATCAAATAATATCCCGTGAAGTAATAATCATAAACGTTTCCGTAATTGCCCTGAAAAAAAAGCATTCCCAAAATCGGAGAGAGCAAAAGAATAACAAGTAAGATCATCCTCTTGTCTTTCAATATTTTCTTGTAGTTGTAAAGGCCAAGACCGGCAAAAATTAGAGCAAAAATTCCCTTGGCTTTTGTCAAAGAAGGGAAAAGTTTTGAAAAGAAGACATCGTAATAAAAAGGAAATCGGATCTTGACCATTTCCCAAAAAGAAACCTTAAAGCTTCCTTCCTGAAACAAAAATTTAGAGACGGTCCCCCTTAATATCCCCTGGTGCCTTAGGTCAAACAATACTTGCGGAGCAAAGGTAATCCCCAAAGCAACAACTGATAGAAGAACGGTTTTTAAATCCGGTAGCTTTTTTCTGTCGGTAAAAAATAAGTAAACCCCAAAAACCGCCAAACCCAAAAAATAGAAAATCTCGGCGGCGCTGCCAAACTGCATGGCAAGTCCTGCCATAAACACAGCCAAAACCCAACTCCATTTTTTGCCATCCAAGACTTCGAACAAAGAGTAAACAAAAATCATACTGATAAGAAGCATGGGCGTTGGATTTGAAAGCCAACGGGAAGCGTATACCAAATACAAAGAAAAACTACCAATAACCACCGCCAAAATTCCTGCCCACTTTCCCGCAACCTTCTCGGCAATCTTATATGAAAGAAAAATTGCAGCAACGGTAGTTGCCGAGAGGAAAACCGACGGCCAAACCGGGTCTCCTCTGGCCAAAAGATAAAATGGAGCGATAAGCCAGTAGTACCACGGCCCCCTGAATACTCCCTCAATTCCGGTTGTCGGGCCTATCAGAAAAAATTTCCCTTTATGCCAAAGGTCCCAAATGACATTCGCGTCTCTACCCTGGTCAAAATAAAAACCCAGAAGCGAATCTATTCTATAAATACGAACCAGGAAGGCCAACAATAAAAGTGTAAAGAGAATAAAGTTAAAAAGAGTAAAGATCTTATTTCTTTTGATTTTCATTTACAACCTTTCTGGCTGCCTCCAAAACTTTCAATACTGCCTGGTCGAAATCGGAAACGTATACTTTTGCCCCCGCCGCGGATATATGGCCTCCTCCCCCCAGCCTTTCGGCAATTTTAGAAACATCGAAATCTCCCCTGGACCTAAAACTTATAGAAAGAATCCCTTTATCTTCTTCCACCATTATCATTCCGAAATCTGTTCCGGCAACTATAGGTGCAAAAAGGGATGCCGCACTTTCCTTGGCACTTCCGGGACTACCGAATTTTTTGAAATCTTCATGGGAAATTGCAGACCAGACAAATCCTGCCTCATCCTTCTCCATTTTTGTTAATATCTCTCCCCAAAATTTGACCTTGTTAAAGTCTATATTCTTAAAAATATTCAAAATGATTTCTTGTCTGTCCCCGCCTTTATCTATTAATGAGCGGGCTATATCGAGCGTTCGCGATGTCACCAATGGGTATTCAAAAACACCCGTATCCGCAATTATCCCGGCCAGAAGATTCTGGGCAATATCTTTATCAATCTCAACTCCCCAATCCTCGAAAATGGAAAAAAGCAGTTCGCCGGTAGAGGAAATGCTCTCATCGACCAAATTTATCTTTCCGAAGTTTAAATTTGTTTTGTGGTGGTCGATAACAATTGTGGCAATCTCGGGAAGAACTCCCTCCCTTTTCCCCGTCACCATTCCGGGACTTCCTGAATCAAGAAGTAAAAAAAGGTCCCACTGCCCAAAATCAAATTTTCCGAAGTCAATCTTTTCTACAACCTCTGAACTGGGCAAAAATTTTACGTCCTCGCTGATCTTGTCCGGACAAACTACCTTGACATCCTTTCCCATTTTCTTCAAAACCAAATAAGTTGCCAGGGCGCTTCCGACACTGTCCGCATCCGGACTTCGGTGGCAGTTAACCAAAATTTTTTTGGCTTTTTTTATTTCTTCTAAGATTTCCTGGGATTTGGGGTAATTCATTTTGAGTGAACGAGTTTGTAAAGGAGAACTCCTGAAATTTCCCATTCTTTTTCTATTTTGGTCCAACCAAAGTTTGCAACCTCCGTTTTGGGATTGTGGGTCGGATCGCACTTTTCGCGGGGTATCTCGCAAACGACAAAAAGCTGGTCGGTTATCGTCTCTGGTCGCTGAGCATCAATATCAACAACCGGGGCTCCCTCTTTCTCCAGAAAGTATTGGTATCCGTCTTCGTAATTTCTCTCTGCAATAACCGCCAAATTAAATCTTTCGCCTTTGGATTCCTCCCTAATTTTTTCTGCAACAATCATGCCTCTTTGGAGCTGTCTATTGGGTGAATACCAGAGGGGATTATTCTTGATATTCGCCCAGGATAGAAAGAGAAATCCTATCGCAAGAAGGATAACCGCCCCCTTGTTTTTGGTTTTGACAATCTCTTGGGAAAGGCCCGCCAGGAGCAAAAACGGGGCCGCGAAGAAAAACCCGTAGTAGTGGTCGTATATCTCCTGCTTGTAAAGACCCAGGCCCAAAATGGCGAATCCGAGCCAACTTCCCAAAAGAATGTAGGCCGCTTTTTCCTTTTGGGAAAGTCCCTTCCATCGAAAAATCAGAAGCCAGCCAATAGCTCCTAAGAAAAAACCGGCTGTGGTTTTGGCCAAAGCATTGTTTCTTCCGGTAACCAACCCCGAAGTAATCTTTGTTGATAGCTCTGGAATTTTAGGAAGAGCGTTCCAAGGTCTGGCAGATACTGTGGTCTGCCTTTCTGCAAAAAACTTCTTCATGGCAGAGAAGTTTCTGAAGCCGTGTCTGGCATCGAAAATTACAAGGGGCGACATCAGGGCGGCAAAAACTACCGCAGCAATTACCGAGGTTTTGATAAATTCCTTTGTCCCGAAGCCTTTTCTCTTCTCCTTCAAAAAAGTTAGAAGCCAAAAAAGACCAATTGTGGGGGCCAACAAAAGCCCCAAATAATGCGACTGGAGGACAAAGGCAAAGGATATGCCCAAAACAATCACCCATTTCCACTGCCGGGCCCGCCAAATCCTCCACAGAGAATAGATACAGGCAAGTGCAAAAAAGGGCATGATGTTGGGATTCCACGAAGAACGGGAATAAATAATTAGCGTAGGAGAGATGGCATACAAAAACGCCCCCAAAGCTGCCCCCCACTTACCAAACCATTCTTTTCCGATAAAGTAAACCAAAGCTATCGTAACAACTCCCAGGAGCGCAATTTGAATTGCGGGGCCGACCGGAGAAAAGCCTGCCAAGAAAAGCGCTGGGGCCATCATGTAGTAATAAAGAGGCCCCAAATACATTTCTCCAATAGATGTACCCGGACCTATCAGAAAGAAGTCCCCGTAAGCCAATAAACGCCTGACGATAATTACATCCCGGCCCTCATCTCCCAAAAAAGTCATATACTGGGAAATCTTATAAAGTCTTAAGAATGCCCCAACCAAAAGTATCAAGGTCAGAATGGCAGCTTCTTTGGGATTTTCCTTTACCCAATTCTTAAACCCGAACCATAAGTCTTTAACCTTTAACGCAATTTTTTCCATAATTTCAAAAGGTCCGCTACACTCTTAACAACCACTTTGATATTTGCTCCAGTTTGCTTTCCGTGCTCCCGCGGATAATGGTGGACCCCCACTTCGATAAATCGATAGCCCTTCCTTTTTGCTTTAACCAGCATTTCAATCTGGGTCACTTTCTCTTCTCCGACAAGGGGCTGGACACCATCAAAAACTTCCTTTTTTATTAACTTAAAACCGCAAGAGTAGTCTCTAATATTCATACCGAAGAGGATGCGCGGAATCATTCCCCAAACAAAGGTAAAGACAGAGCGCAAAAAAGGATCTGCTCTTTTGAGACGGTAGCCGAGAATTAAATCTGCCGAATCTGTTTTAGAAATGAATTTGCTTATCTCAGAAAAATCAAATTGGCCGTCTGAGTCGTTAAATGCAACCCAGGGGTAGCGGGCGGCCCGGTAACCGCTTTTAAGGGCCGCACCATAACCGCGGTTTGGGGAATGGCTGACTACCCTTATCCTTGCATCTTTCTTGGCTAACCCTTCCGCAATCTGCCTTGTTCTATCGGAAGAACCGTCGTTGACGATAATTATTTCCCATTTTTCGGCAATCTTAAGGAGTACCTTTTTGGCCTTGAGGACCGTACTTTTAATATTGGCCTCTTCGTTATAGGCCGGGAAAAAGACCGAAAGCTCGCTAATTTGTGCCATTCCTTGAAAGTCTAGCACAATTCGGCCTTAAAAATCTTGTCTGGGGGCAAGATAAGTTATATCATTGGGATAATGAGAGCCAAAGTAAAAAATTTCGCCGCAGTTTTGGCCTTATCGCTTATTCCTACCCTTCTTATTTGGCTTCCTTTTCTCTTGAAATTAAAAAAGTTCTGGGGAATACCGCTGCCGCAGTCCGGAATGGCAGCGATTGTGGCAAATTATGACGGACCTCTCTTCTTGGTTATTGCCAAGACCTTTTATAACCTCGAACAAATAAGGCTAAATTTCTCTTTCCCGCTGCCTTTGGAATACTACGCCGCCCACTTTCCCATCTTCCCCTTATTGATAAGAACATTTTCTTTTGGACTCGGATACCCTTATTCAATGCTTTTCGTAACTGTGGTTTCCTCGGTTTTGTCTTTACATTTCTTTAGAAAATTTATACGCCGCTATGTAAATTCCAAGAATGCATTGTGGCTGACGGCCCTTTTTGCCCTCTTCCCTGCAAGGTGGCTGATTGTTCGCTCAGTAGGCTCCGCCGAGCCCCTTTTTGTTGCCAGCATCCTGGCAAGCGTCTACTACTTCCAGAGGGAAAAATATTGGCTAGCGGGTATCTGGGGAGCGGTTGCGGCAGCAACGAAATCTCCCGGAATTCTTCTTTTTGCGTCATATCTTGCTTGGGCGGTTTTTCCCAACATCAAAAAAGTTGTTACAACTCCAATTTCAGGGTGGTTGAAACATTTCAAGCTGGACAGGATTTACCCGGTCTTACTTATTCCCCTTTCCCTCCTGGCTGTTTTTGCCTTTTATGCATTCAAATTTAACAATTTCTGGGCTTACTTTAACTCGGGAGACAATATTCATCTTTTCTTCCCTCCTTTTTCAATCTTTAATTACTCCGCTCCCTGGGTAGGAACAGCCTGGCTGGAAGAGATAATTTTCGTTTACTTAATTGGGGCTCTGGGCCTGGTTAAGCTCATCAGGCAAGGAAGAACTGAGCTTGCCTATTTTGTGGGAATATTTTTTGCCTCGATTCTTTTTGTATCTCACAGGGACTTAATCAGGTATGCCCTGCCCATCGTTCCTTTCCTCTTTGCTGCCTTTGCCGATACCTTAACCAGAAAAACTTTCAAAATCGCATTTTTCTTTATAATCATTCCCATCTACCTTTTTTCTCTGGCCTTCATCTCCCAGTCGGTCATGCCGATTTCTAACTGGGGTCCCTTCTTGTAAAGTTGATAGTCTTTGAAAGTCCAGCTTCGCTACAATTAATTATTAGCACCATGGAAATTACTCGCCATTGGAGGCTGAGACAACAACGGTACCAGCTTATAGGAGAAGTCTGCGGGCACTGCGATACCAAAATTTTCCCCCCCAGAGACATTTGCCCAGATTGCGGGCAAGAGGCAAAAAACCAGTTTCAGTTTAGCGGCCGGGGAGAAGTTTATTCTTTTGCCCCGGTCAACGATGCTCCGGCAGGATTCGAGGCAAATGTTCCCTACACAGTTGCCTTGGTTGATCTTGAAGAGGGACCAAGGGTTACAGCCCAGCTCACGGATTTGGATCCAAGCGTACCAGTAAAAATAGGCATGAAGGTCGAAATGGTGACCAGGAAACTAAAGGCAGACGGAGAAAGGGGAATGTTGGTTTACGGATATAAATTCAGGCCCCGTCTGGAGCGACACGTCACTCGGGAGAGAGAGCAATAGCTACCTTGGCAAGCTCCTGGTTTAAGATAGACCTTTCAAATATTGGCCTGGGTGAAACTGCTTTATCTTCCAAATGTCTCTGGTAACCCAAGGCAATCTCTTTTATTCCGGTACGGAAGTTGTGTCTTTTGTCTATCATTTCCCCCAAATGCATAAATCTGTGGTTTTCAATCTTGAAGCTGGTGAAATCTTTGCCATCGCTTAATTCAAAAGGTAGTGTCAAAGCGTAAACGGCTACCCTTACATCAGCAATATCAAGATACATAAAAGCATTGGTGTGGGTGGGTATTACTCTTGGCGCCGTATCTTTTCCCTCGATTGTAGGCAGGGTAAAAACCTCCTGCTGAAGAACCCTTAGTATCGAAGTTATGTGGCTTTCGGTTCTTTTGGAATAACCCATCGGCAGAGTAATTGAGCCGTAGGGCTTGCCCACGTCGGTTCTGACAATCGGAGAGACATCATTTCCCACCAATACCAGGCTGGGATTATTAAAAGGTGTAACCACCAGAGCCGTTCCCACCCTTCTGATGGTCTCGGCCCTGACATGGCTTAAGATTCTGTGCATGGTTGCCATCGAAGCTTTGAAATTGGGCGGCATTCTCTTATAAAGCCGCTCCAAAGGAATTTTTTCCAATGAAAGCTCCTCCAAAAAAATCAAGGCTTCGGTAAGGCGGGTATTGGGACCAGCCGCTTTGACTATGCCCCACTTATCAAGGAGTCTTTGGAAGCCCATATATGAGATAGGAATATCGTAATCGTTGACTTTATAAACTTCATCGACAGAGCCGTACTTTAAATACTCCGAAATGAGCCATTTGTTAAATAGTCTCTCGCGCTCTTGGGGGGGAAGCTCTTGCATTATGCTTTGACCGGGGCTTTCTTACCTCTCCAGATTACCAGGGTATACATCAAATAGTTGTAAGGAAGAACCATAAGAACGACGACAACGGCCAAAACCAACCAGTCGTACTTTACTCCGACAAGTTTCACCCCTAAGGGGCCGAATATCGACTGAATTGCCAACGCACCTGCAGAAGTCAGATTAAACTGCAAGAATTTCAGTATCGTATTTTTTAATCCCGAAATCTTTGATTCCTTGAATGTCCAAATGTTGTTTAGAGTGAAATTGTTGATAATTGCCAGCTCGGTGGAAAATAACCAAACCAAGACCTCGGCTAAGCCCAGACCTCTAAAAAATCTTAGAGCAATGAAATTTACAATAAAGCCCAAGAACCCGACTGTTCCGAATTTGAAAAACCTTCTCATCTTGGGATTATGGAACTGGACCAAAAATATGACCTTTAGGGTCTCGGCCATTTCGTTTTTGATGATTTTGCTTTCTCCTTTGGTTCTAGCCATAAATGTTATCGGCACCTCTACCCATTTGGCTCCCCCTTGTATGGCCTGGCCCAGAATTTGCACCTTATATGCAAAAGAGTTCGAGTAAAGATGGTCAAGGTCTATCTTTTTCATAACGCTTGCTTTGGTCAACTTAAACCCAGTGGTTAAATCGTGGACTTTGGGCATCAATAGTCCGACCCTGGCGATTAGATTCCCTATAACGCTTAAGAACTTCCTTGAAAATCCCCACTCCTTGGGAATTGAGCCCCCGGGGATATAGCGGGAGCCGATTATGTATTCGTAGCCCTCATCTATTTTTGCCACAAGCTTTTTAATCTCATCCGGCCTGTGCTGAAAATCAGCGTCAAACTCCATGACATAGTCCGATCCAAGTTTATCCATCGCGTAGGTAAATCCTTTGGCATAAGCAACTCCCAATCCCCTTTTCTCGGCATTTAAAAGAAGATGCAGCCACGGATATTTCTCGCCTTTTTCTCTGACTACTTCGTAGGTTTTGTCAGGGGAAGTATCGTCAACGTAGAGTGCGTGGACTTCGTGGTTTTTGATTTGGGGAAGTTCCTGGGCCAAAGCCTCTATCATCTTTTCGGTATTTTCCCGTTCGTTATAGGTAGGAATGACGATTACGACTTTAGCCATATATTTCATGATAGCCTCTGGCAAGCAAAAAGCCAATACTATTCATATCTTATGGCTTCTATCGGAGGAAGCTTGGCGGCACGCCTGGCAGGGAATACCCCGAAAAATATTCCTATAGATGAAGATACAATTATCGTGATAAGTACCGAAAAAAGGTTTATTGCTACCGGGAAGAAGGCCCTGACGATAAGGACAATTATAGAAGCCAGTAAAAGCCCCATCAGCCCGCCAAATAAAGAAAGAAGAACGGATTCGGTCAGGAATTGAAGCAAAATATCCTTCTGGGTTGCACCTATGGCTCGTCTAATTCCCACCTCCTTGGTCCTTTCGGTAACCGTCGCATACATAATATTCATTATGCCTATTCCGCCGACCAAAAGAGAAATCGAACCTATTGATACCAAAACCGCGTTAATCACCGAGAATATCTGATTTACCGTGGAAAGTATTTCCGCCTGCTCGGTTACTGAGAATTGGTCCTCGTCGTATTTTTCCAAAAGAGCCTGTTCCGCTTTCTTTTTTGCAATCGGAATATTTTCTTTAGAAGAAACTCCCAAATAAATCGTAAAGAATTCCTTGTTTGGGTTTAGACTCCCGAATGTGGTCTTATATGACATAAAGATAGCGTTATCCATTTCATTGTCGCCCTTTTTTTGGGCTACCCCTATAATTCTAAAGCGTTGATTTTCCAACCGTATTATTTTACCTTCCGCATTGGACGGATCTTCGAAAAGCTTTCCGGCAAGGCTTGCTCCCAAAACAACGTCTTTTGAAGCTGACTGAATATCGGATTTTGATAACAACGAGCCGCTTTGGGCCTTCAGATTAAGAAGGGGGGAAATCTCTTCGGTTGTACCAAATATAAATCCCGTTTCTTTCTTTGCGTTATAAGAGGCTACCGAACTTTTAAAAAAAACGGGAACCACATAATCAATCTCCGATATTCTTTTTAATTTGGTGACGTCTTTTTCGTCAAACCTTACTCCAGAGACCAACCCGGGCCCAAACGATTGAGCGCCCCCACCCGAAAAACCTGAGCCCGCAAGAACAATCAAAAGGTTTGTACCCAAATTTTCAAACTGTTCTTGAATGTAGTTTTTCAAACCCAAACCTAAGGCGATAAGCATGACAACCGAAAGTACGCCAATCATTATTCCCAAAGAGGTCAGAGCTGTTCGGACTTTATTCCTTTTGAAATCCGAGTAGGCTGCTTTAATAAGATCTTTTGCTTCGTTGCCCATATTTATAAATACTTATCGGTAATTTTTCCGTCTCTTAAGAATATTTTTCTTCTGGTTCTTTCGGCAACATTCGGCTCATGGGTAACCAATATCAAAGTAACCCCCATGTCCCTGTTTAGTTTTTCCAATAGGTCCAAAATTTCGTCTCCGGTTTTACTGTCCAGATTTCCCGTCGGTTCATCGGCCAAAATTATCTTCGGATTCATTATAAGGGCTCTGGCAATCGCTGCTCTTTGTTGCTGACCTCCGGAAATTTTATTGGGAAAAAAGTTCCTTCTTTCGTAGATTCCAGTTTCTTTGAGAAGCTCCTCTGCCCGCTTTTCGGGGTCGAAATCAAGCCTTCCTTTTACGTACTTTGTGGGCAGAAGCACATTTTCCCAAACCGTGTAGCGATTTATTAGATTAAACGACTGAAAAACAAAACCTATGTAGTGATTTCTTAAATCCGAAAGCTGGGAATCGGAAAGCTTTGAAATGTCCTTTCCGTCAAGAAAAATCTTTCCGGATGATGGAGTCTCAAGAAGCCCGATGAGATACATCAGGGTGGATTTACCGGAACCCGAGGAGCCAAGTATACTCACATATTCTTTTTCTTTGATGTCTAAATTGACTTCACAAACCGCGGGGACAATCTCTTCTCCAAGTTTGTAGTTTTTGCATACATCTTTAAGTCTAATCATAGACAACGCTACCCTCGTTTATATCACCCTTTACTTCCACCCTATCATCGCCCTCTATCCCTGTCTCAATATACACTTTGTTGTTTTTCTTCCCTAGATTTACGTACTTTCCTGTCTGGTCGGAATTAATAAACTTAGGAGGCAGATACAATACGTTTTCCCTCTCGGAGAGAATAAATTTTGCATCCCCAGTCATTCCTGCTTTTATTTTATTTAAATCAAAGGGCCAATCCTCAATTTTTATCTTGACCCTGTAGGTTGCTCCCGCCTCTCCTTCTATGGGGGATAAACTTATGTATTCCACCAGTCCTTCGACGGTTTCCTCGAAGGAGTCAAGTTTTATTTCAACCTTCTGGCCAGTCTTTAAATCAACTACTTCCGTCTGGTCTGCAACCACTTCGAAATAAAACGTTTTGGGATTTATTATCTGAACCAGATAATTGGTAGCCATGAGGTTTATCCCGGTAAAAGGGAAAGTGATATTGGTGATTACCCCGTCAAAAGGTACGGAAAGTCCGGCATTGGACAGATTTTTCTGGGCTATGGTCAGGGCCCGATACGCCTTGTCCTTTGTGACCTCCGCCGCTGTTCTTGTCTCTCTCTGGGAAAAACTTTCGTCTTTATCGTGACCCTTAATCTGGTCATAAACCCTATCCAAAGTAGCCTGTGCCAAACGAAGGTCTGAATTTGCCATCTCGTAAGAAGCGTAGAGATTTGTGGTATCAAGTCTGGCAATAACCTGGCCTTTTTTAACCAAGTCCCCTTCTTTTACGCCAAGCCAGGCAAGTTCTCCCGGCATCGCAAAGAATAACTTGGCGTCTTCTTTAGCCCTTACCTCACCGGAAAGAATCATTTCTTGGGCCACGGTTCCCTTCTTCACCGATTCTTTTGTCAGCCCTTTATTTTTGGAGAGAATAACGCTTCGGCCAATAAGAAAGACAACAAACAAAACTCCCAGGGCAATTATTAGTTTCTTTCTTTTGGCAACGATTTTTTTGAGCTTGCGAAGCATAACAGAGGAGTTTTATCACAAAAATGAGCCCAATACAACTTTTTGCCCGAAATTTCGTATAATAAGGACATGAAGATAGATATCTTAACCCTTTTCCCCAAAATGTTTTCCGGACCTTTCGGGGAATCAATTATTAAGAGGGCAGCCGATAAGGGACTTGTTGAAATTACTGTTCATGATTTAAGAGCCTGGGGAGAGGGAGAAAGAAGAAGCGTAGATGACAGGCCTTATGGAGGTGGCGTCGGAATGATAATGCGGGTCGATATTATAGATCAGGCGCTTTCAAAATTAAGAGCCAAGGATTCAAAGGTGATTCTTCTGGATGCGGGTGGAGAAAAGTTCACTCAGGCAAAAGCAGTAAATCTTAGCAAAGAAAAACACCTCATCTTAATTGCCGGCCACTACGAAGGCGTGGACCATAGGGTCCATGAACATCTGGTTGATGAGATAATCTCAATCGGCGATTACGTCTTAACGGGAGGGGAAATCCCAGCCATGGTTGTTACCGACGCAGTAACCAGACTCATACCCGGGGTGTTGGAAAAACCTGAGGCGGTAGAGTTTGAATCCTTTTCGGAGGAAGGTTTCGTGGAATATCCGCAGTACACAAGACCGGAAAAGTATAAAGACTGGAAAGTTCCTGAAGTACTTTTATCCGGAAATCATTCCCAAATTGAAAAGTGGAGAAGACAAAAAGAAGAAGAACTTACAAAAAAGAATCGCCCCGACTTACTTTAACTGCTCTACAAGCTCATCAATTGCTTCTCTCCAAGTCAAAAAATTAGTATCAAGTATCTTTTGAGTTTTAATGCTTTCAAGTCCACCCAATCTTGGTTTTGGAGTCCGACCTGGGGCTTTCAAAAACTCAGCGATTGAACCTTCTTTGACAATTCCTTTTACCCCCCTGGCTTTCCCCAAAAGGTAGCTCGCAAATTCATAGGGGGTTGTTACTCCCTGGGTGGCCACATGGAAAATTCCCGTTTTTTTCTCTTCAAGAAGTAAATATAAAACCTTGCAGGCCTCATCTACCCAAGTAGGTGTCATTTTTTGGTCTGAAAACATTGGGTAAAGCTTACCTTCATCAAAAAGTGTCAAAATATTTCTGGCAAAATCCAGCTTTTGCGTATAGTTGGCCCTAAAAGGATAAGAAATGCGGACGATTGCGCAAGTTCTTGCGGCCTCTTGTGCTTTTTTCTCCCCCATCAATTTCGTCCAACCGTACCAGCTTAATTTTTCAGGCCCTTGGGGCGTTTTTGCATCCTCCGAATATGGACCCGGATAATCTTCGGTTCCGGGAAAGACAAAGTCGGTTGAAATCTGAATAAAATATTTCCCATATTTTTGGCACATCTCGGCCAAATACCTGGGACCATCTACGTTTAACATCCAGACCAGGCCTTTTTCATTTCCTCTTTCTTTCTCCGCCCCGTCAACATCGGTATAAGCAGCAAAGTTGAGAGCGGTTTCAAAAGAATCTTTGTTTTCTTTAAAGAAAGTCTCTACCTGATTTTTGTCGCTAATATCTAATTCCTTCGAGTCGGGGGTAAAGAAAGGATTTTGGCTGTGATAAAGGTCGGTGAATCTGGAGCCAACCAAACCCGAGGAACCTAATACTAGGATTGAAGTTTTCACTTTTGGGCAACTATCTTTTTAAATTCTGCGTAATCTATTATATATCCCTTTCTTTCGGGGTCGTAATTGATGTTTGTCAGCGCCAGGACGATACAATCGGTACTCATTTTCTCATACCCGTGCCAGACTAATCTGGGAACCCAAACGATATCGTTTTGCTTAAGAGGGATGCTTCTCTTTTTTCCTGTATCGTCAAGAATAATATTGCAACTACCCCTCATTACTATGAATATTTCATCCTCATCCGTATGGACATGCTGGCCGGACTTTTTCTCCCCCTTAACATCGGCTATCCAGTAAACTCTTTTTATCGAAAACTCCTTGCCTTGAGGTAAATACTCATAAAGCTCTACGGGGTTCATTATGAAGTTTGGAGCACCGACCGACTTTACCTGACCTATTAAATATCTATGGTTTTCTTTAACCCCTTTTTGCTTTTTTGCCATTCTTTATAAGGTTACCATTTCCGTTATCTTTTTTCTCCCCCGGAACTCGAATATGGGGATTTGCCTGTTTGGCTTTTTCCCAAAGGTTCTTAACCCATTCGGTATTCTGTAAGTACCACTCAATTGTTTCCTTAAGACCCTGTTCAAATTTATCTCTAGGATAGTCGGCCTTCCAACCCAGTTTCATTATTCTGGTTGCATCGATAGCGTAGCGTCTATCGTGACCAGGTCTGTCCTCAACAAATTCCATCTGATCCTCTGACCTATTTAAGAATTTCAAAATCATTTTGGTAATCTCGATATTGGGTCTTTCATTATCGCTCCCTATGTTATAAATCTCTCCAGGAATTCCTTTATGAAGAATGAGATCCAACGCCTTGGCATGGTCCAAAACGTGTATCCAGTCTCTAACGTTGAGACCGTCGCCGTAAACCGGAACCTTCTCTCCTGCTATGGCCTTAAAGATAAAGTAAGGAATTATTTTTTCAGGATATTGGTAAGGACCGTAGTTATTGGAACAGTGGGTGACAACAACGGGTACTTTGTGGGTAGCAAAATAAGCCTGGCACATCAAATCTCCACCAGCTTTGGCTGCGGCATAAGGCATGTTGGGAAAAATCGGAGTTTTTTCGGTAAACTTTCTCTTCTCGTTAAGCCCAAGTGCACCATAAACCTCATCTGTGGAGACATTGACCATTTTTTGAATACCATTTAATCGGGCAACATCCAAAAGCATCTGAACCCCCAATGAATTGGTCATTACGAATTCTTTCGCTCCTCCGTGGATGGATCTGTCGACGTGGGTTTCGGCAGCAAAGTTAATAATGTGGGTAATCTTGTTTCTTTTAATAACTTCGTCAAGTCTCTCTAAATCGCAAATATCACCTTTGACGAATTTGTAATTGGGGTCAAGCTCGATATCCCTAAGGTTATCTAAGTTTCCGGCATAGGTAAGCTTATCGTAGTTAACGATTTTATAATCCGGGTATTTTCCAAGCATGTGGCGGATGAAGTTGCTGCCGATAAAACCGGCCCCACCGCAGACTAATAGTTTCATAAAAGGTTTACTCCCTTCTTGACTGCCCAAAACATATTGGCCTTAAAAAGAGAAGCCGGGGTACCAGCATCGGTCCAAAATCCTTCAAGTTCCGCCCATCTAAGTTTGCCTTTCTTGAGGTAAGCATTATTTACATCTGTTATTTCCAACTGTCCTCTTTGGGAAGGTTTAATAGTTTTGACGATATCAAAAACTGAGTTGTCATAAAGGTAAAGACCGGTTACGGCGTATTCGCTTTTTGGCTTTTTGGGTTTTTCCTCTATTTTTAATATTTTCTTCCCAGTTTTATCAAAAACAGGAACCCCATAGCGTTCTGGATCTGCAACTTTCTTAACAAATACTAAAGCCCCATCCTTAAAAGATTGGACTTGGGACTTGATGTCTGCATCGGTTGTATTGTCGCCCAAAATAACGGCAATCGGGCCTCCGTCTGCAAAGTCTTTGGCAAGTGCCAGGGCATCGGCAATTCCCCCGTCCGGTCTTTCCTGATAGGTATACTCCAGGTGGTTAACACCAAGTTCTTTTCCGTCTTTTAAGACACGGATGAAATCTCCCGCGTGGGGGCCACCGGTTACAATCAATATTTCTTTAATTCCAGCATCCAAAAGCGCTTCTATTGGATAGAAGATCATCGGTTTGTCATAAACCGGAAGCAAGTGCTTGTTGGTTGCGTGTGTAAGAGGATAAAGCCTGGTGGCAAGTCCTCCTGCTAAAATTACGCCTTTCATATAAATTTTCTCGGACAGAGCCTATAGGATAACATGGTCAGTCCAATTTTTCAAGCCTGGCGGGGTCAAAATTCTCTAATTCCTGAGCAGCCATTCTGAATATATCTTCAATTAATGCTCTAGTATTATCACTGCCTACGTCTGTCGCGGGCCCTTGTTTTAATATCGGCCACACTCTTTGATACCAACGACGGTATCCTTCTAAAACTTCATTGAAACCGTTTGCCCAAGAACTTCTCTCCCTGTCAGTCAGTAAAGCGAATTTGGATTCTAGGGTTTGAGTAATTCTTTCGATTTCTGCAGCCGGTTCAACGATCTTACATAACGAAAGGAAATTCTTAATGCTAGCGTCTGTTTCGGATTTACTTAAATTCTGTTTGGCCAAAACACCCTGGATAAACCAATTTGTATCAAGGGCTATAGGTGCAATTAAATTCCAGCGGTGAAAAGGAGAATCAAATTTTGCATAAGGAGAATTCGCATCGAATTGAGATTTAGTAACCGAATCGATTGATTCAAGTACGCGGCGGGTTGTTTCCGGATGTTTCGGGGGAAATACTCCCTTAAGCCTTACCAATTCCCCTTCGGTCCTAAGTTCAGGGTAAAATTGATACCTAAAATCATCTCGTTCATCTTCCCAAATATTATGAAATTCGCTTCCGTCAAAATCCGTAGTGGGCACATTTTTGGTAATGATATGCCTCACAATCCAATTGGATCCTTGGACGTCAAGCCTATCGGCCCAACGTGTAAACCAGACTGCAAATAAAGGTTCCGAAGGGTATATCTCTTCAGCTACGGTTTCATCTTTATAAGGCCTTCGGGTTATCGTGACGCTCCCTCTCGTAACACTAATATCTTTCTGATAATCCGTATGCGCGGCGATTGAATATTGAACAAGGAGTAGAAGGTTGGGGGGTAAAATATCTTTTAAAAGTTTACCGGTGATATAGGCACCGACTTCAGCGTGGGCGGCAAATCTTCTGGAGTCATCGTATCTACCTACAACGGAATTGCCGATATCATGAAAGGCTGCAGCAAATATTCCGGCTACGATCTCTGTTTCAATCTCGGCGTCGTCGAGTTCGGGATCGTTAAGGATAAGGCAAGCGTTGATGATATCGCGGTATAAATGGCCTTTCCCATGCCCGGCCGGAAGAGCCTCAATGAAGGGAGATAGTTTTCCTAGGGCTTTTTCGAAAGTCTTGGGATCTAAATGGACTACTTCTTCATAGGTGTCTGAGTCGTCAACATAGCTTTCATAGTTTGGCTCAACTTCCGCTCGAAGGGCCTCGATTTCATCGAAAACCATTTTATCAACCTCAACCCGGCCGAAACACTCACGCAAGCCGGAAATGTCAGCTTTTATCAAAAGCTCGTCCAATTCGGCTTGAAGCAAACCATCGCGCTCAATAGGTCTTTCGACTGACATCGGAGTATTATAGGTCTTTAAATTAGAGTTTGCAAATAGAAATTAGAATATAGTCCCATAGTTGAAAAGTGCCTATTTAGCTGATAAAATACCTAAGTTCGTAAGGCACATAAAAACTTTCAAAATACATGGAAAAAATACAACCACGAGGTCAAGAACAAATGATAGATTTTCCGAAAATCGAAGGGATTCTAGGAAAAGCCTATGACATCCGTCGGCTTATGGCCCCTGGCGGAGAGGAAGTCGTTACCAAAGGTTCGGGATTTGGAGAATTAACCAACGATACCGAAATTGGGGCTGATAAAATTCTTGGCCAAAAACTGGTTGCCTACTTAGAGGAATCTTTCAGAAATATCCCCTTTGAAGTGGAGGTTGAGGGAGTAGGAAGGGTTTCAAAAAACGTTTCACCCGATTCGAATATTGACTATTATATAACCCTAGACCCCTTAGATGGATCCCTTAATTTCAGGTTGAGAGGAAAAACGTTAGGTTTACCCTACACTACCGCTCTTGCCATATTTGAAAGAACTTCACCTACCTACAAAGATTGTGTCGCCGGAGGGGTTATTGACTTAAGAAGCGGCGATATTTGGGCTGCGCTTCGTGGTAAGGGAGCTACCCTTAACGGCTTGCCCTGTAGAACCAGCGGGGCAACTAAAGTTAATTTAAAAGAAGGTATTGTTATCGGGGAATTCTACTATCCTGAAAATAGGGAGCTATTACTCAAGCTCTTTAAGGGAGAAAGAGGTTGGTTAAGAAATCCTGGATCCGCCGCTTATGAAATGGCCCTTGTGGCTTCTGGACAGGCAGATGCATTTATCTGCGACAGACAAAAAGCTCATGAATTAGGATCCGCTTACCTATTAGTTGCTGAGGCTGGAGGATATGTCTGTGATTTCGAAGGACAAGATTTAGCCGACAGAGATTATCAATTTAACTCGCAGACTCCGGTTATTGTAGCTTCAACTAGAGATTTAGCACTAGAAATAGTCGGGAGAATAAAAAGCACCTCTTAAGTGTGCTTGTCGGCAACCGATGAGGCTCCCCAACTTTCTGGTTTAGTTTTGGCCACATATCCGTTTCCGTTAACCATTCCCACGACTTCTCTAATCATTTCCCTGGTTGGACCCAATGGGCCTACATCTATGTGGATTTCCAAATCATATTTGGCTGGGGATATTCTTTTTCGAATCTCAGGAACAAACTCTTCCGCAATCTCCAGACTCATCGTCGTTTCGGTGTAGATTTTATCCCGAAGAACCGGAACTTTGACATATCTTTTTTCTTTCTTCCAGAAATACCTTGCTCCCCGGCCCCGTCTATGAACCACGATTGCGGTAACAAAATTAATCTCGGCTTTACCATTTATGGCCTTTGTCTGGGAATCGCTTCCGATAACAAGTC